>TARA_B100001057_G_scaffold456823_1_pt1 | contig 19216 bp, 14 predicted proteins | sample TARA_B100001057 | Tara Oceans TARA_B100001057 (sample SAMEA2621839) | marine metagenome | biome: marine biome (ENVO:00000447); feature: surface water layer (ENVO:00002042); material: "saline water (ENVO:00002010), including plankton (ENVO:xxxxxxxx)" | depth 5 m
AATTTATTTAGTCATATTATTGGTCAAATTGATAATGATAATAACGGTATTTCTGGTTTAGAAAAATCTTTGGATAAAGAGTTAAAAAATTCTCAAGATTCCATAAGATTAACAGTAGATAAAGATCTTCAATATTTAATCAGAAATGAATTAATCAAATATAATGAAATTTTTAGTACCAAAGGTAGTGCAGCAATTTTGATGAATGTGAGAAATGGAGAAATTTTGTCTCTAGTTTCTTTGCCAGATTTTGATCTCAATAGAAGAGATAAAATTTCTGATATCAATTTTATAAATAGAGCTACAAAAGGAGTTTACGAATTTGGCTCAGTTTTTAAAACATTTACATTAGCTGCCGCTTTTGAGGAAAAAATAATTGAACCACAGACAGAATTTGTTAATTTGCCAAAATCTCTAACTTGTGCTGGATTTCCAATAAAAGAGTATGACAAGAATATACCATCAAATTTAACAGCTGAAGAAATTTTAGTACGTTCGGGAAATATTGGTTCAGTCCGAATTGGACAAAAGGTTGGAGAAGAAAAATTTAAATTGTTTTTAACGAAACTTGGTATTTTAAATCAAATAAATTTCGATATAGAGGAAGTTGGAAAACCAATTAAATTTAGTTGGGGCAAGTGTCCACTTGCAACAGCCTCATTTGGACATGGAATTACTACAACATTGCTTCAATTAGCTAAAGCTTATTCAATCATAGTTAATGGAGGTTATAATGTTGAACCAACGTTAATTAAAAATAAAGTCCAAAAGAAGAAAGAAAAAATTTTAAACGAAAGTGTATCCAACAAGATCTTACCTATTTTAAGAAAAATTGTGACAACAAAAGAGGGCACTGCTTCTTTAGCAAATGTTACAGGTTATGATATTGGAGGAAAAACAGGTACAGCACAAAAGAGTATTGATGGAGTTTACTCAAAGAAAAAAATAAATTCATTTATATCGGTATTTCCCACTTCTAAACCTCAGTTTGTTCTTGCAGTAATGCTCGATGAGCCAAAAACAAATAAAGATTATATCTATCATTATAGGGATGGATCTAAAATTAAATACAGAGGCACTCCATTTAACACAGCAGGATGGACAACCGTCGAGGCAACAGGTCAAATTGTAGAAAAAATTGGGCCTATTTTAGCCACAAAATACAGTGAAATTAATTAAGCTATGTTACTAAAAGATTATATTCCCTTCTTAGAAAAAAAATACAATAGTGTTCATTTTTCAGGTGTTTCATTCAATAGCTCTAAAGTAAAAAAAAATAATATTTTTTTTGCCATAAGGGGAGATAAATTTGATGGAAACAATTATATAGCCGAAGCAATCAAAAAAGGTGCAAGGATAATTGTTACACAAACAAAGAATAATAAAAAAAATAAAAATATTATTTATCTATATTCATCTAATGTAAGAAAGTTAATGGCACAAGTTTCTTATAAAATTTTAAATAAAAATAAACCAAAAAAATTATTAGCTGTTACGGGCACAAATGGAAAATCATCCATAACTGATTTTTTCTTTCAAATATTTAATTTGAATCTTAAAAAAGCTGCATCAATTGGAACAATTGGTGTCAGATATAAAAATAAAAAAATAGATGTTCCAAATACAACTATGGATCCGATTCGATTAAGTTCAATACTTAATCATTTAAAAAAAAAAAAAATTGAAACAATAATTATGGAAGCATCTAGTCATGGTTTAAAACAAAATAGATTAGACGGATTAAAATTTGATATAGGGATTTTTACAAATTTATCTCATGATCATTTAGATTATCACAAAAATTTAAATGATTATTTAAATTCTAAATTATATCTTTTTGAAAAACTGATAAAGAAAAAAGGAAACATAATATCAGATGCAAATATTCCCCAAATTAATAAAATTTCAAAAATTTCAAAAAAAAAAAAATTAAATTTAAGCTTAATTTACGGAAAAAAAAATGGGATAGAATTAATTTCTCATAAATATGAAAACGAAAAACAAATTTTAGAAATAGTTTTTAAAAACAAAACTTATGTTTTAACATTAAATTTAATAGGTAAAATACAAATTAATAATATATTAATGGCCATACTGGCCGCCAATCAAAGTGGAGTAAAATTTGATAAGATCATTAGTATAATTCAGAAAATTAAGCCTGTTGAAGGGCGCCTTGAAAAAATTGGAGATATTAGAAATAATAGTAAAGTGGTTTTAGATTATGCTCATACTCCTGCAGCCTTAGAATTAGCTCTAACAAATATCAAAGATCAATTTCCTAAACGTAAGATTAGTTTAGTTTTTGGTTGTGGTGGAGAAAGAGATTTTAAAAAAAGATCTGTCATGGGAAAAATTGCTGAAAAATATTCTGATAAAATTTTCTTAACTGATGACAACCCAAGATCGGAGGATCCATCAAAAATTAGAGAAGATATTAAAAGAGGAATTAAAAAAATAAAAATTGAAGAATTTCCTAATAGAAAAAAAGCAATCCATGATGCAATTATGAGTCTAAAAACTGGAGAAATATTACTAGTAGCAGGCAAAGGCCATGAAAAAACCCAAGATTATGGCAAAAAAAAAATATTCTTCTCTGATCAAAAAGAAATTTTGAAATCAATTAAATATAAAAATAAATTTTTGTCAAAAGATTACAAAATAAATATTATTAAAGAAGAATCTCAATCAAAATTATCAAAAAAAACTGTTATAAAAAATATTTCAATTAATTCTAAAACTTTAAAAAAAAATGATGTTTTTTTTGCGATTAAAGGAAAAATAAACGATGGAAATAAATTTATTAATGAAGCTTTCAAAAAAAAATCAAGCTTTGTAGTCGTAAATCAAATTAATAGAAATTATACAATATCAAAACAAGTAAAAGTCAAAGATACTTTGAATTTTCTATCCAAGTGTTCATCTATTTTTAGGGAAAATATTAACGCCAAAATAATATCGATTACTGGAAGTTGTGGAAAAACTACATTGAAAGAAATGATTGGACTTACTTTAAAAAAAATTTCAAAAACAACCCAATCTCCAAAGTCATTTAATAATAAATATGGTGTTCCTATAAGTTTATTTAATTTAAAACAAAATGATAAGTTTGGTGTTTTTGAAGTAGGAATGGATAAAAAAGGAGAAATTGATAATTTAACAAAAATAATAAAACCAGATGTGGGAATTATAACAAATATAAGCTACGCACATTCAAAAAATTTTAGAAATATTAAGCAAATTGCAAATGCTAAGGCAGAAATTTTAAATAATATAAAAAGAAATGGAATAATCGTTTTAAATAAGGATGATAATTTTTACAATTATCACAAAAATATTGCATTTAAGAAAAAAATTTTAGTTAGGTCTTTTGCAATTAAGAACAAATCTTCTTACACAAAATTAATTAAAATTAAAAAAGTTAACGATAAATATGAGTTATTTATCAGTGTAAATGGACTTGTTGTCTCTTTTTATTCTCATAATGATAATAAAAATCATCTCTATAATTTATTAGCTACGCTAACATCTATTGATACTTTAATAGACATTAAAAAATTAAAAAAAGATGTTTTTATGGATTTTAAAGTTCCTAATGGTAGAGGTGATATTTCCGAAATAAAATTCAAAAATAAAAAAATTTTTCTAGTAGATGAAACATATAATTCAAATCCTTTATCATTAAGAACTGCCATAGAAAATTATGATAAAATTAAGACAAAGAATTCAAAAAAATATTTAATTTTAGGTGATATGCTCGAATTAGGAAAACATTCATTAATTCAACATAAGTTAATTAGTAAAACTTTGAATAAAACGAAAATTAATCAAGTTCATGTTATAGGAAAACATATCAAAGAAACTTTTAAGGGTCTAAAATCAAATAAAAAAGGAAAAATATTTGATAAGAGAATAAATATAATTGATTTGATTAATAGAGATTTAAATAATAATGATTATTTAATGATCAAAGGATCAAATTCAACAGGGTTACACAAAATATCCAATAATTTAAAAAAAAGGGCGAGATATGCTATATGATTTATTAGTAAATAATGTTGACACTTTTACTTTTCTCAATGTTTTTAAATATATTACATTTAGAACTGGTTTAGCATTTTTTACATCATTGCTAATTGTTCTTTTGATTGGTGGCCCTTTTATAAAAATGTTTTCAAATAGAAAAATTTTTAATCCAATAAGAGAAGATGGGCCATCAGACCATATAATTAAAAAAATTGGCACACCTACAATGGGAGGGGTAATTATTCTAATTGGTCTTTTAGTTTCAGTTTTGCTTTGGGCAGACTTGAGAAATATATATATTTTGTTTTGTTTATTCATTGTTACATCTTTTGGAATTTTAGGCGCTTATGATGATTATAAGAAAATAAGGAATAGTAATTCTTCTGGTATTTCATTTAAATTCAAAATTATAACTCAAATATTTTTAGCGATGATTGGTTTGATAATTCTGACTTATTTTGTTGAATATGAAGAGTTTAAGAATCTCTATTTTCCTTTTTTTAAAAATTTAATGATAAATCTTGGATGGTTTTTTATCCCTTTTTCAATTTTTGTTATTGTTGGTTCATCAAATGCCGTAAATTTAACTGATGGATTAGATGGATTAGCAACTGTCCCAGTTATTTTAGTTGCGGGTTGCTTTGCATTTATAAGTTATGTAAGTGGAAACATAGTTTTCTCTGAATATCTCAAAATAATATACATTCAAGGAACTGGAGAAATATCAATTTTTTGTGGTGCTATTATTGGAGCATGTCTAGGTTTTTTATGGTTTAACGCTCCTCCAGCAAAAATATTTATGGGAGACACAGGATCTTTATCTTTAGGCGGATCTTTAGGAGCTGTTGGAATAATTACAAAACACGAAATTGTACTTGCGATAACTGGAGGTCTTTTTGTTCTAGAAGCATTATCAGTAATGGTGCAAGTAATTTCTTTTAAATTAACAGGTAAAAGAATTTTTAAAATGGCACCGATCCACCACCATTTTGAAAAGAAAGGATGGCCAGAATCTACTGTGGTTATAAGATTTTGGATTATTTCAATCATCTTAGCTATGATTGGCTTAGCAACGCTAAAATTAAGATAAAAGGTACTTATTTGAATTATTTCAGGAATAAAAAGATTTTAATTTATGGTTTAGGAAAAAGTGGCCTGTCTGCCTTTAAATTTCTTAAAAATAAAAATGATATTTTTTTATATGACGACAATTACTGCAGTATTAAAAACAAAAACATTAAAAAAAAACTCATTAATTATAAAAATATTTTTAGACAAAAATTTGATAAAATAATCTTAAGTCCTGGAATTGATATAAATAAATGTAAACTTTCTAATTATTTAAAAAATAATTATACTAAAATTTTTTCTGATTTAGATGTATTTTTTGCGTATTACAAAAATGATTGTATTACTATTACCGGCACAAATGGAAAATCTACAACTTGTCAGATTTTATTTAATGTATTATCAAATCAAAAACTTGATGTAAGATTAGTTGGAAATATAGGTAATCCCATATTATCAGAAAAAAATATAAAAAAAAAAACTATTTTTGTTGTTGAAGCTTCATCCTATCAATTAGAGTATAGCAAAATTTTTCAATCAAAATATGCTGTTTTATTAAACATAGCTCCTGATCATCTTGAAAGACATAAAACTTTACAGAAATATGTTAAGGCTAAGTTTAAATTATTAAAAAGTCAGTCTAAAAAACATTTTGCATTCGTAAAAAAAGATGATTTTTTAATCAAAAAAGAATTGAAATCAAAAAAATATTTAAGCAAAATAATTAAAGTAGACACCAAAAACGTAACCAATTTTTTAAAAAATTTAGATAACAAGTATTTTTTATCAGAAACAAATCAAGAAAACCTATCGTTTGTATTGGAGATCACAAAAAAATTTAAATTTAATAAAACCACACTTATTAAAACGATCAAAAATTTTAATGGCCTAAAGTACCGACAACAAATTATTTTAAAAAGAAAATTTTTAACTATTATAAATGACTCAAAATCAACAAGTTTTTCATCTTCTATTGGTATTCTAAAATCCAACGATAATATTTATTGGTTATTAGGAGGAATACATAAAAAGGGAGATAAATTAAATCTTCCAAAAAAATTTTTTAATAACATCAAAGCTTTTATATATGGAAAGAATAAAAAATTTTTCAACAAAAAACTGAATGGTAAAATAAGATATAAAAATTTTGATAATTTAGAAAATGCAATTAAAAAAATTTTTTACATAATAAATAAAAAAAGATTTATAAAAAGAACTATTTTATTCAGTCCTTGTGCTGCATCATTTGATAGTTTTAAAAACTTTGAAGATCGAGGTATTTATTTTAATAAATTAATTGACAAACACTTGAATGCAAAACAGTAAATCATTATTTAATTTTTATTATGGATGGTGGAAAAATATTGATAAATTTTTATTTTCTCTGATTATTTTGTTGTTTATTACAGGGCTTTTTTTTTCATTAGTCTCAACCTCCTTACTAATTTCAGATAAATTAGATACAAACGATTATGCTTTTTTCTTTAAGCATTTGTCTTTTGTTTTTTTAGGTATATCAATAATTTTCATTTTGTCCTCAATTAGTGAGGAAAAACTTATAAAAATTTCTGCTTTAATTTTTATAATCTCTTTAATCTTTTTGATTTTAGTTCCATTTATTGGTGTTGAAGTAAATAACGCTAAGAGATGGATAGACTTATTTTTTTTACCAAGATTTCAGCCAATTGAGTTAGTAAAGCCTTTTTTGATAATATTAATAAGCATAATTTTAAGTAGTGAAAAATATAAGAATATCTACTTGAAATATTTATTCTCTTTTTTTATAACTTTTATTGTAGCACTATTGTTAGCTGCTCAACCAGATATAGGTCAAACTCTTTTAGTTTTTTTTAGTTGGTCAGTTTTAATTTTTATTTCTGGAATTAATATAATTTTTTTGATTACTTCATGTTTGATTTTGTCTGTATCTCTTTATTTTTTGATTAAGTTTGTTCCAAAGTTCGAATATATTAAAAATAGAATTTTATCCTTTTTTAATAGTGAAACAGGCACTCATAATGCTCAGTCTGAAAAAGCTATAGACTCAATAACTAGCGGAGGATATTTTGGTAAAGGGATAGGAGAGGGCACATTAAAAAATAGAGTACCTGAAGCCCATACAGACTACATTATATCTGTTATCTCAGAAGAATTTGGAGTCATTGCTATTATTTTAATTTTAATTTTATTTTTGATTTTTATTTATTCAGTTTTTAAAAAAGTTTACTTAGAAGAAAAAGAGAGAACAAAATTAATTTTAGTGGGATGTGCAAGCCTAATTTTGGTTCAAGCAATGATACACATAGGTGTAAATATAAGATTATTTCCAACAACTGGTATGACACTGCCATTCATAAGTTACGGAGGCTCTTCTATAATAAGTATTTCAATATTATCTGGTATTATTTTAAATTTAACAAAGAGAAAAATTTATTGATATGAGAAAAAACTTTCTAATTTCAACTGGTGGCTCAGGTGGTCACGTAACACCAGCGACTATTCTTTATGAACATTTATCAAAAGATGCAAATATAATTTTATCTACTGATAAGAGGGGATTGAAATATTTAGACAAAAATAATTATAATTACGAAATAATTGATACACCTAAATTAAGTAATATCTTCTTTTTACCGTTAAATATTGTTTTAATAATTTTTTTGACTTTTAAATCTTATTTTTTGCTGAAAAATAAAAAAATTGAAAAGGTTTTTTCAATTGGAGGATATATGTCTTTACCTGTAATTTTAGCATCAAGAATTTTGAAATTAAAAATTTATCTGATTGAGCCAAATCAAATATTGGGACGAGCTAATAGATTTTTTCTAAATTCTTGTATAAAAATTTTTTGTTATTCAGAAGTTATTAAAAATTTTCCAAAGAATTATAATAATAAAATGATTAAAATTTACCCTCTCGTGAAAGAAAATATTTATAAAATAAAATCATTAACAAATCATCAAAGAAAATTTACATTATTAATTGTTGGTGGAAGTCAGGGTGCAAACATTTTTGATAAAAATCTTAAAAATTTTATAGTTAATGTTTCCAAAAAAAATCAAATAAAGGTGATACATCAGACTAATGAAAAAAATATAAAAAGTTTAAGTAATTTTTACTCAAATAATGGTGTTGAAAACGAAATTTTTTGTTTTAACAAAAATTTTGAAAAAGTTATTCAACAAGTAGATCTTTGTATTACAAGGGCTGGTGCCTCTACTTTAGCTGAGCTATCTGTTGTGAATATTCCATTTATTGCAGTTCCATTGCCTACAGCTAAAGATAACCATCAACTTGAAAATGCAAACTTTTATAGAGATAAAGAATGTTGTTGGGTAATAAATCAGAAAGATTTTGAAGATAAAATTGAGGAATTTTTAAATAATATTATTAATGATAAAAGTAATTTGTTAAAAAAAAAAGAAAGTTTAGAAAAATTAAATTACGAAAATAGTTGGAATAATGTTAATCAAAAAATATTGAGAATTATTAATGAAAATTGAATTAGCAAAAACAGAAGTTATTCATTTTGTTGGAATTGGTGGAATCGGGATGAGTGGTTTATCACTAATTATGAAAGGTAAAGGATTTAAAGTTCAAGGAAGTGATCTATCATATAATAAAAATGTCGAGAGATTAAAAAAAGAAAAAATTAAGATCTTTATTGGACAAAAAAAACAAAACTTAAAAGATGCTACTATTATTGTCATTTCTTCTGCAATTAAAAAAAATAATCCTGAAATTATTGAAGCTAAAAAGAAAAATTTACCAATAATTTCTAGAGGAAAAATGTTAGCACATATAGTTTCATTGATGAAAAATATTGTTGTGGTTGGTTCTCATGGAAAAACTACTACAACTTCTTTGATAGCCTCTATTTTTCAAAAAACAAAATTAGATCCTACGATTATCAATGGAGGTGTAATAAACTCAATAAAAAATACAGCTAAACTTGGAAAAAGTGATTGGTCAATTTTAGAGGCAGATGAGTCTGACGGAAGCTTCATTCACATCCCTCCAACTTATTCAATAATAACAAATATTGATAGAGAACATATGGATTTTTATAGCTCTGTTGATGATTTAAAAAAATACTTTATTCAGTTTATTGAAAAAGTTCCATCATTTGGGAAATCATTTATTTGTGTTGATGACAAAATTAATTATGAAATTGTAAAAAAATTAAAAAATCAGAATTTATATACATATGGAGTAAGTTCAAAGTCAAATTTTTGTATTAAAAATATAAAACAAAATATGAAATATTCCAACTTTGATTTAAAAGTAAGTGTACCAAATAAAAAAAAACTTACTATTAAAAATATTCTTATTCCTTTAATAGGTATACATAATATTAGAAATGCTGTAGCTGCTACTGCTGTTGCTTTAACAGTTGGAATTTCTATACCTCATATTAAAAAAGGTTTATTAAATTTTAAAGGTGTTCAAAGACGATTTAATAAGATTTTTACATTTAATAAAATAGATTTTTATGATGATTATGCTCATCATCCCACTGAGATAAAGTTTGTTATAGATGGAGTAAGTAAGGTTTACAAAAAATATGATAAAGTTTGTGTTTTTCAACCGCACAGAGTCTCTAGGTTAAAAGATTTAAGAAAAGAATTTTCTTTTGCCTTTCAAAATGCTGATACAGTTATTTTGTGTCCAATTTATACTGCAGGGGAAAAAATTAAGTTAGGATTTAATTATTTAAATTTTGCAAAAGAAATTATAAAAAATTCAAAAGTAAAATTGTTTTATGTAAATAATAAAATAGAATTAGCTAAATTTTTAAAGAAAAACATGTATGGAAAAAAAATTGTCATTGGAATGGGGGCAGGATCAATTTCAAATTGGATGAGAGAATTACCAAAATTAATGTGATGGAAATTAAAGAATTAAAAACCTTATTAGATGAATTTGGAGATGATGTGAAATTTGAATACGATCTTAAAAAAAAAAATTGGTTCAATATTGGTGGAAAAACAAAAGTATTTTATAAGGCATCTAATTTAAGAGAATTAGTGAATTTTTTAAAAAAGTTAAATAAAAAAGAAAAATTATTTATCCTTGGGGCTGGTTCAAACACATTGATAAATGATAAAATTTTTGATGGTGTTGTTATTAAATTAAGTAAAAATTTTAATAATATTTCACTTTTAGGAAATGATATAATTATAGCAGGAAGTGCAGTTTTAGATAAATCTCTTTCAATTTTTGCAATGAAAAATGATATAAGTGGTTTTGAATTTTTGTCTTGTATTCCTGGAACAATTGGTGGAGGAATTAAAATGAATGCAGGTTGTTTCAAAAAAGAATTCAAGGATATTCTATTATCAATACAAGTGTTAGATAAATCTGGAAATGTAAATACTATTAAGGCAGAGGATATTAAATTTGAATATAGAAAAACAAATTTGTCAGAGGATTTAATATTTTTAAGTGCATCTTTTAAGGGAAAAAAAAGTAAGTTTAGTATAATTGAAAATGAAATGAATAAACTTAAACTTCAAAAAGAAAAAACACAACCAACAAAAATAAAAACTAGCGGGAGCACATTTAAAAATCCAATTTCACAAACAGAGAAAAAAGTTTGGCAATTGATTAAAGAGTCCGTTCCGTTAGACCAAACTTTTGGAGGTGCAAGTATTTCACAAAAACACTGTAACTTTTTTATAAATAATGGAAATGCCTCATTTGCAGATATGTCAAATTTAATTAATTTTGTAACAAAAAAAGTTTTTGAAAAAACTGGAATAAATTTAGAAAAAGAAATTAAAATTTTAGAATAATTTGAAAAAAAAAATATTAGTAATTTCGGGCGGAATATCAAAGGAGAGACTAATTAGTCTTAATACTGGAAAACAAGTTGCAAAGGAACTTAACAGTAATGGTTATAAAGTAAGAATTTGTGAACCAAACGTGGAATTTTTAAATATAGTAAAAAAATTTAAACCCAATGTAATATTTAATGCTCTTCACGGACAATTTGGTGAAGATGGCTATATGCAATCTATTTTTGAGAGTACAGGAATTCCTTATACGCACTCAGGTGTTATTTCATCAGCTATTGCAATGGATAAAGAATTATCAAAAAAAATTTTCATTAAAAACAATATATTGACACCAAAATATATCTTATACCTTTTTAATAAAACAAAATCTGAATTAATAAAATTAATTAAAAAAAAACTTAAATTTCCAGTAGTCATTAAACCAATTAATGAAGGTTCAAGTGTGAATGTTTTTATATGCACTCAGAAAAATTTATTTAAAAATCTTAAAATGCTTAAAGATTATAATAAAATTATTATAGAGGAATTTATACCAGGTAGAGAAATTCAAGCTGCAATAATTGGATATAAGAAACTAGGAGCAATTGAATTACAACCAAAAAGAAAATTTTATGATTATCAGGCTAAATACAGCCTAAAAGCAAAAACAAAACATTTGATACCAGTGAATCTCTCAAAAAAAGAATTTAACAAAGTTATGAATACTGCTTTAAAAGCACATAAGATAATAAACTGTAGGGGCGTAACGAGGTCTGATTTTAAATATCACAGGGGAAAATTTTATTTACTTGAAATAAATACTCAGCCAGGAATGACTAGCCTATCATTAGTGCCTGAAATAGCAGCTTTTCATGGAATAAGTTTTATTAAATTATTAGAACTCATCATCAAAGATGCCTCAAAAAAGAAATAAAAAAATTTTAATTTATATATTTTTATTTTTGATAATTGGAACATTTAATAACAAATATTTAAATAATATTAGTTTTCCTAAAATAGATAAAATTCTAATTAATGGAATTGATGACACAAAAAATTTAAGTTTAGTTGAAAAATTAAATTTTTTAAGATTTAAAAATCTTTTTTTTATTAGTAAAGACGAAATAATCCAAATATTAGATCAATATAATTATATAGAAAATTACTCAATTTTTAAGATATATCCATCTACTTTATCTATTGAAATATCTGAAACTGAATTTTTAGCCTATACAGAAAAAGATAATAAATTTTTTTTTTTAGGTTCAAATGGAAAAATGATTAAAACAAAAAAAATGACACAAACCTTACCTTTTATTTTTGGAAAATTTAAGACTAGTGAATTTTTAGAGTTAAAAGATATTATTGATAATACTAATTTAAGTTATTTTGATATAAAAAATTTATTTTATTTTAAATCAGGTAGATGGGATATTGAAACACATTCGGGATTTCTTATAAAACTGCCAAAGACTGAAATTAAAGAAGCTTTAGAAATGTTTATCAAGATGTCAACAAACAAAGATAAATTTAATATAATTGATTTAAGACAAACAAATCAGGTAATTATCAGTGACTGAAATATCAAATTTTGAAACTTTTTTATTTATAAATAAAGAAAAAATTACTATTTCTGTGAACACAATTCCAAAATTTCAAAATATATATGAAAAAGAATTTAATCTAGAAAAAAATCGAAATCTTCAAAGCTTTGATGAATTAGAGCAATTCTTAAATGAAAATATTTTTGTAATAGAAAAACTATTAAATAATTTTATTAAAAAAATAGTAGTAATACTTGATATAGATGATTTTTTTATTATAGATTTATCGATTAAAAAAAATAATTATGAAAATTCAATCAATTTAAAAAACCTTAATTACTTAATAAATGAAGCAAAAGAGAATTGTAAAAAAACTATTGGAAATAGAAAAATAATTCATTTATTAATTAAAAATTATCTGATCAATAATGAAAATCATTCTTCATTTCCAAAAACATTAGAAATAAATACTTTATCGCTTGATCTGAAATTCATTTGTCTATCAAGTAATTTATCTATGACTTTAGAACGAATATTAAAAAAATATCAAATATCATTAAGTCAAGTATTTTGCGCAGATTATGTTAAGAGTTTTTTAGTCGAAAATGAAAAAAATATATTTAAGATGACTAAAAAGTTGATGGACGGATACAACCCAAATGAGGTAGTGCTGATAAGTAAAAAACCACAACATATGGGTTTTTTTGAGAAATTTTTTAATTTTTTTAATTAGCTCTGTATTATCTAGTAATATTTCTTGTTTTTGAGTTCATTTAATTCAGTAATAAAAGTCCTGTGTGAGCGCTCTTAACCAAAAAACAATTAAAAAAAATGTCTCTTTTAAAGGTATCGGACTTCATAGTGGTAAAACTGTAAATCTTAATATTAGACCCTCAGAACCTAATACAGGAATAGTTTTTAAGAGAATTGATCTAAAATCAAATAATATAGTTTTTCCAAATTTTGAAAACGTAAGTAATACATCACTAAATACAACAATATCGAATGAATTTGGTGTTAAGGTATCAACTATTGAACATTTGATGGGAGCTTTATTTGGCTTAGGAATCGATAATGCAGTAATTGAAATAGATAATGAAGAGGTCCCTATATTAGATGGTTCGGCAAAAGAGTTTATAGAAAAATTAATTTTATCTGGTTTAGATGTAAGTAATTCACCTATTAAAATAATTAAGATTAATAAAAAAGTTGAATTTGCTAATGAGGGGAGATTTATATCAATTGAACCTTCAAAATTAAGTTTAGATATTGATTTTGAGCTGAAATATAAAAACAATCTTATTGGTAATCAAAGAAACAAAGTTAATGTTTATAAAGATGAGTTAAACGAAATTTTTAACTCAAGAACTTTTTGTTTATACGAAGATATAGAAAAAATTAAAAAAAACGGTCTTGCTAAAGGTGGAAGCTTAGAAAATGCTATAGTTGTAAAAGATAATACAATTCTAAATGAAAATGGTTTAAGAAATTCTAAAGAGTTTGTAAATCATAAAATACTCGATTGTATTGGTGACCTGTATACTAGTGGATATAGAATTATTGCGAGTTTAACATGTTCACAAGGTGGCCATTACTTAACAAATCAATTATTAAGAAAAGTATTTGAAAATAAAGAAAATTTTTCAATAGTTGAAATTAAAGAAAGAAACCTTCCACACAGTGTTATAAATAGAAACTTCTTAAGATCTATAGCTTAAATTAAAGACCTTTATAATCACCAAATTAGATTATATATAATAATTAATGAATCAAATTAAGTATTTATTAGTATTATTATTTTTAATTTCTTTAAGTTCTTGCGCAAAAGAAGAAAAAGAAGTTTCAATCATTAAAGAAACCAGACAAGATTTAGAAATGGTGAGAGCGTATAAAGAGGCATATGATGCTTTGGAAGATAATGATCCATATTTTGCAGCAACAAAGTTTTTAGAGGCTGAGCTTTTATTTCCACAGTCTAAGTGGGCACCAAGATCTGCTCTTATGGCTGCTTATTCTTTTTATATGCAAAATTATTATGCTGAAGCTTTATCAAATCTTAATAGATATATTAAAACTTATCCTAATGACAAAAATTTAGTTTATGCACATTACTTAATTGCAATGTGTTATTACGAAACTATTGAAGATGAAAAGAGAGATACAGGACCACTTTTAAAAGCAAAAGATAAATTTGAATATGTAAGGAGTGAATATTCAAATACTGATTTTGCGATAGATGCAAAATTTAAATTAGATTTAATTCAAGATATTTTAGCATCTAAAGAAATGTATTTAGGAAGGCACTACATAAAAAAAGGAAAATGGATTGCAGCCATAAACAGATTCAAGAATATTGTAGAAAATTATGAAAAAACAATCTTTATTGAAGAGGCCTTGCATCGTTTAGTTGAGGTGAATTATAAATTGGGTCTTGTTGAAGAGTCTCAAAAATATGCAAATTTATTAGGATACAATTATCAATCAAGCGAATGGTATAAAAAATCTTATAAAGTTTTTAACAAAGATTACGAAATAAACATGAGCAATATAGGAAAAAAAGAAAAAAAAGGTGTAATTAAAAAATTTAAAAAACTTTTTGATTAATATGAATAAAGATTTGATCAAAAAAAAATATAAAACCAAGATAGAGAAGCTAAAATTTTATAATCAAAAATATTATGATGAAAATATTTCAGAAGTTTTAGACTCTGAATTTGATGAACTTAAAAAAGATATTATAGAATTAGAAAAAAAATATGATTTTCTAAAAAGTAAAGATTCTCCTCAGATACAAGTAGGATATAAACCATCAAAAAATTTTAAAAAGGTTCCTCACAGAGTTCCCATGCTCTCGTTGTCAAATGCATTTTCAGAAGAAGATTTAAAAAATTTTGAAAAAAAAATATTTAATTTTTTAGATAAGAAAGATGATTTTAAAATTGAATATAGTGTTGAACCCAAGATTGATGGAATATCAGCGTCTTTGACTTATAAAAAAGGTAAGTTATTTGTTGGTTTATCAAGAGGCGATGGAAAAGAAGGCGAGGATATAACAGAAAATTTAAAAACAATAAAAGATATTCCCAAATCTATTTCAAAAAAAGATTTTCCAGAGGAAATAGATGTAAGAGGAGAAGTATTTATTCAGAACAGTGATTTTGAGAAAATAAAAGAAAAATTTGCAAATCCTAGAAACGCTGCCTCTGGTTCATTGAGACAAAAAAATCCACTAGATACAAAAAAAATTCCTTTGAAATTTGTTGCTTATACTTTTGGATTTGAGAAAGGATTAAATATTGATTTTCAAAGTGAATATTTGAAAAAACTAAAAGAGTGGGGATTTAAAATCAATCCTTTAAATAAAATAATTACAGGAACAAAAAATCTAATATCTAATTACGAAATATTAGAAAAAAAAAGAAATGAATTAGATTTTGATATTGATGGTATTGTCTACAAAATAAATGATTTTAAGATACAAAAAAGGTTAGGGAATGTTTCAAATGCCCCAAGATGGGCGATAGCACATAAATTTTCGGCTAATAATGGAATTTCAAAAATAATTGATATCGATATTCAAATTGGTAGGACTGGGGCTTTAACACCAGTGGCAAAAATTGAACCAATTAATATAGGTGGTGTTGTTGTTTCAAATGCTACACTCCACAACGAAGACGAAATAATAAGAAAGGATATTAGAATAGGTGATCAAGTTGTTGTAGAAAGAGCTGGTGATGTAATACCCCATATAATTTCTGTTGATCTATCCAAGCGAAAAAAGGACTCAAAAAAATTTTACTTTCCAACAAGGTGCCCGTCATGTGGGTCGAATACAATAAAAGATTATAATTCTATAACTAAAAAAGAGGATGCTGTTAGAAGGTGTTCTAGTGAAGGTTATGAATGTGAAAAAGTTTCTATAGAAAAAATTAAGCATTTTGTATCTAAAGAAGCTTTCAATATAGATGGTTTTGGAAAAAAGATTGTTGAGAAATTCTGGGATCTTAAATTTATTAGATATCCACAAGATATTTTTTCTTTAAATTTCAATAAAATACAACAAATGGATGGATGGGGCAAACAGTCTGTAAATAACTTAAGGTATTCAATTCAAAGTAAAAAAATAGTTTCATTTGAAAGATTTATTTTTTCCTTAGGAATAAGGCATATTGGAATTGAAAATGCTAAATTGATTTCAAAATTTCTTGTTACACCAAATAATTTAATGCAGTTATTAAAAAATAAAAAATTTGATGAATTACTAAATATTGACGGAATAGGGGAAACACAAATTAGCTCAATAAAAAGTTTTTTTTCTAACAAGACAAATTTACAGGTAATTAATCAACTTTATAAAGTGCTCAAAATTAAAAATGCAATTGCGGTTAAAAAAGACGGTTCGTTAGCAAATAAAACTTTTATGATAACTGGAAAATTGACAGGAGTAAGTAGAGCAGAGGCTAAATCATTAATTGAGCAAAACTCAGGATCTATCGTCAGCAATGTTTCGAAAAAACTGGACTATTTAATTACCGGTGAAAAACCAACAAAAAGAAAAATTGATAATGCGAAAGAGTTAAATGTGAAAATAATTAATCAAAATGAGTTATTAAAAATGTTAGATAAAACTAGCTAGCCACTTCTTTTGGCCCCTACTTAAAAAAGGTGATAGTTTTGAATAATTCAAAATATTATATTCTAGTAAATAATTTTTTTCTTCTTCTGTCAATTTTTTGAAATCTATCAAATCTTTATCTATAGGAGCAAGAGTTAAGTTCCGAAAAAATAATTTTTTCCTTAATTTTTTAACATAAATTAAATTTTCTATTCGAATACCATATTTTCCTTTTTTGTAGTATCCAGGCTCATTGCTTAGAACCATTCCTTCGGAAATTTTTATTTTATTATGTTGAGATATAGACTGGGGCCCCTCGTGAACATTTAAAAAGTATCCAACACCATGTCCAGTACCATGTTCGTAGTTAAGATTATCTTTTTTCAAAAATTTACGCGCCTTGGCATCAAGTATTTTGCCTGTAGTTTTTTTTGTCAGATCACTTTTCACAACTGCAATATGTCCTTTGAGTACTTTTGTAAAAACATCCTTGATTTTTTTTTTTGGATTTTTAAAACATAAAGTACGAGTAACATCAGTTGTGCCATATTTATATTGACCCCCAGAATCACATAAAAATAAGTCATTTTTTTCAATTTTTTTTGATCTTTTTTTTGTAGCTCTATAATGAACTATAGCTCCATTCCTTCCACTTCCAGCAATGGTATTGAAACTTGGATATAAGTAATTTCTGTTCATTTTTCTAAATTTCTCAAGTTTATTTTGTGCATCATACTCACTTATTTTTTTTTTGTTTATTACTTTTATCCAGTATAAAAACTTAGTTAAAGCCACACCGTCTAATATATGGCATTTTATCATATTCTTAATTTCAGTTTTATTTTTAATAGATTTCATAAGATAGATTGGATCCTCTTTATTTAAAATTACAAATCTTTTTGTAAGAATATTTTCATAAAATATTGAGCAGGTTTTAAAATCAACAATGATATTACCCCTTTTTTGATGGTATATAAATTTTTCAAAATTTATTGGTTCGATTATTTGCATTAACTTTAAAATTTTTTTTTTTAAAAGCTTTTTAAATTTATTTTTTTCACCTATTAAAAAAAAGTTTTTTTTAGAATCTAAAAATAAGTGACAATTTGGAATTGGACTATTTGGATTATCGTGTCCTCTTATATTCAAAAGCCATGCAACATTTTCAGGCGCTGAAACAAAAATATAATCAGATTTTTCTTTTTTAAGAAAATTTTGAATTTTATTCAATTTAGATTTTAAACTTTCACCTACATCTTTTTTACTCAGTGGAAAAAAAGGTTTTGATGGAGTATTTTCTTTTTTAAATATCATATCTATAAGGTTTTTATTAATTATCTTTATATTACTTTTTTTAAAAAACTTTTTTATCTGGTGAGATGTGAAAAATTTTGGATCAATACCCAAAGTCAGGTTTTTAAACGTTTTAAAATTTATTATTTTCTGGTAATTTACTATTACAAAGTTTTTTTGAGATTCTATTTGAGCTTGAATTGTGTATCTACCATCAACAAACAAATAATTTTTCTTTTTCAATATCACTGCATAGCCGGCGGAACCACTAAAGTTTGAAATGAATTTTAATCTATCTTTTTGTGAATATTCAGAGAAAAATTCATCATTTTTGGGCACTACATAACCATCTATATCAAATTTTTTATAATTATTTTTTAAAGCCTTTAGTCTATGTTTAATCATTTAAGTCTTTTTTGATATCTTATCCACCCCGGGCTTCTTACATTATCATTATCATCTAATTCAAAATCTTGATTAAATTCAAAATCATCTTCATTACTTTCATCAAAATAAGAGTTTTTTTCAATAAATTTTTCTGGTAATTCATCTACGAATCGCGATGCCATACTGTCAATCCAATCTCCTTGATAAAATCTATTCATTGAAAATGAGATGTAAGCTTTCTTTTTTGCTCTTGTAATTCCAACGTATGCCAACCTTCTTTCTTCCTCTAAACCATTTTGGCCCTTTTCTTCAATAGATTTTTGGTGAGGAAAAAGACCTTCTTCCCACCCAGGTAAAAAAACAGTTTCAAATTCTAGACCTTTAGCAGCATGCATTGTCATCATATTTACTTTCTCTCCATCCCACTCTTGATCTACAGATGTAGCCAAAGAAACATGCTCCAAAAAACTTTCCAAGTTATCAAATTCTTTCATTGCACTCAAAAGTTC
>TARA_B100001057_G_scaffold96752_1_pt1 | contig 19211 bp, 17 predicted proteins | sample TARA_B100001057 | Tara Oceans TARA_B100001057 (sample SAMEA2621839) | marine metagenome | biome: marine biome (ENVO:00000447); feature: surface water layer (ENVO:00002042); material: "saline water (ENVO:00002010), including plankton (ENVO:xxxxxxxx)" | depth 5 m
CATGCACTCAGAGTTTCGCGACCCACGTCGAAGCCATGTCGCCCCCTAAAAAAAAATATAACAACAAGTTATAATTTTATCTTTGTTTCACTCGAAAATAAAAAATCAAAAATTTTAAATTTAATATTGTTGATTTGCGGTGTATTTCAAAAAGCTTGATCTGTAATAATAATTATTATAATAAAATACTGTAATTAAAATATATAAGGTATTGATTTATATATCTAAATACTTTTATAAATTCTAGATTTTTGACGAGACCAGTCTCTTTCTTTGACAGATTGACGTTTATCGTGCTTCTGTTTTCCTTTGCCGAGGCCGATTTCAATTTTTACTTTTCCGCGCTTCCAATACAGTTTCAGAGGTAAAAGCGAGAAACCTTTCCTTTCCACGGAACCGATCAATCTATCAAGCTCATCTCGATTAAGAAGAAGCTTTCTATGTCTTGTTGGATCAGTTTTTGTATGAGTTGATGTTGTTTTCATGGGTGATATATGAACTCCAACTAACCAAGCTTCACCTTTTTTAATATTTACATAACCCTCTTTCAATTGAGATTGACCACCTCTTAAACTTTTTACTTCCCAGCCTTCAAGTACAATTCCTGCCTCGAATGTATCCTGGATGTGATAGTCAAATCTGGCCTTCTTATTATTTGCAATTTGACTGCTTTTTTCTTTTTTTGGCACATTTTTTTTCATTTATGCAACACAGTATATGACGTTGGAAAAAAAAATGTGAGTAATTGGAGTTGATAGCATCAAATTTTTCATACAAAATCCAATGACTGCGATATTTAAGAGGAATTCAAAAGAAATGAATAACAATGTTCAAGGTGAGACTAGGCAATCTCTTCATGGAAATTGGTCGTCAAGGTTAGCGTTCATCCTGGCCGTTACGGGCTCTGCCGTCGGCCTGGGAAATATATGGAAATTTCCATATATGGCAGGACAAAATGGTGGCGGCGCATTCGTTATTGTTTACTTGCTCTTTATCTTCTTAATAGGCATGCCAGTCATGATGTCAGAAATTCTAATCGGTAGAAGAGGCAGAAGAAATCCTGTTGCAACAATGAAATTACTTGGAGAAGAGGAGGGAAATTCTGATGTATGGAAGTGGGTTGGAGTAATGGCCGTGAGTGCCGGTGTTTTAATTTTGTCATATTATAGTGTTATTGCGGGATGGACCATTACATATATTCCAAAAGCTTTTCTGGGCGAATTTGTCGGAACTGACGCAACATCCATATCTAAATTATTCGATGATTTTGTTGCCAACCCAGGATCAGTAATTCTGGCACACACCATATTTATGGCTATCAATTACTTTATAATTGCATCAGGAGTAAAAGGATTGGAAAAAGCAGTGCGATTTTTGATGCCAGGACTTCTTCTACTTTTATTTATTTTATTTCTTTACTCTCTGACTTCTGGGTCATTTTTGGACGGTGTAAAATTTATGTTTACCCCAAATTTTAATGCTCTGAATTGGGATGGAGTGCTCACAGCGATGGGGCTTGCTTGTTTCACTCTCAGTATTGGTATGGGAGCAATTATGGCTTATGGTGCATATTTACCTCAAGAAACCTCTATAACCAATGCGACTGTATCTGTTGTGATAGCTGATACTGGAATAGCCATGCTAGCAGGATTGGTAATTTTTCCATTGGTGTTCGCTAATGGCCTGAATCCAGGAGAGGGTCCTGATCTGGTATTTAAGACACTTCCTTTGGTTTTTGGCCAGATGCAAGTTGGTACATTCTTAGCGACAATTTTCTTTGTATTGTTATCGTTTGCTGCTTTGACTTCTGCGCTAGGCCTTATGGAACCTGCCGTAGCATGGATGATTGAGAGTACTGAATACACAAGAAAGCAATGTGCTGCCACAATAGCGTCCATCATATGGTTCCTTGGTCTAGGATCAGCATTATCATTCAATACAATGGCAGATTTTAAATTTCTCAATGGGACGATATATGAAAATGTAGATTTCCTGACAAGTAATATTATGCTGCCATTGGGTGCGGTTTTTACAACATTCTTTGCTGCATGGATTATGAGCAAAAATTCGACATCAGAAGAGCTAGATGGCCATAGCTTTACCTATAATATATGGAGATTCTTAGCTAAATATTTTTCACCAATTGCGATTTTAATAATTTTTCTTCAGGCTATAGGTTGGATTTAATCTAAATGAAAATTAAGAATTTCAATGCGTAAAATTCAAAGATTCGCATATGTGAAACATTCATCTAAAGAAATGTTTCTGTTGGTTAATGATATCGAGTCATATCCAGAATTTTTGCCATGGTGCGAAAGTACAGAGATCCACGAAAGTTCAAATGAAATCATCACAGCCTCTATTCACATGGAAAGAGCGGGGTTAAAAGCCAGTTTTACTTCGACTAATCTTATGAAGTTTTATGAGAGCATTGATTTATCTCTAAAAGATGGTCCATTTAATCATTTTCAAGGAGGATGGAAGTTTGATGATTTGGGTAACGAAGGCAGTAAGATATATTTTGAGCTGGAATTTGAATTTAAGAATAGGTTGCTTGATGCGACTTTAGGTCCATTTTTTGAAGATATTTGTGAAATGATGGTTAATGCTTTCGTAAAAAGGGCTGAAGAGAAAAAATGATCAGTCTCGTTTTATAGATTAGGGTTAAGATTTTGATCTTTAATTATCTGGCTCACTGTATTTTCATCAAAAATGATTGAGACCCATGTTTTAGAGATAGCCTGATTCCGCCCAATTTTTAAAAAATATACATAATCCCATCGGTTTTCATTGAAAGGATCATCAATCATAGGTGTACCCATGAGAAAACGTATCTGATTCTTAGTCATTCCAATTTCAACCTGCTCGACTTTTTCCTGTTCAATAAAGTTTCCCTGTTGGACACTTGGTTGAAATACACAAGCACTGAATGAAAGTGAAATTAAAGCTATTATTATTATTCTTGTATAATTCATACGACGAAGATTAACTCATTAGTATAATATTCACTAGACAAAGTAATTAATTTTAATTTAGATTGGTATTCTAATGACAATATTATAACTTAATTGATCAACTATATTTATAGGAAAATTATAGATGCAACAGAGGACAGAATTAAAAAAAGCTGGATTGAAAGTAACCCTTCCACGACTAAAAATATTAGAAATTTTGGAACAAAGCCCAGAAAGACACCTAAGTGCCGAGGATATTTACAAGGAAACGCTTAAATCTGATGAAGATATTGGTCTGGCTACGGTATATCGAGTTCTGACTCAGTTTGAAACGGCTGGACTTGTGATTCGTCATAATTTTGAGGGTGGCCATTCAGTATTTGAGATCAACGATCACCCTCATTACCACCTGATATGCGTGGATTCAGGAAAAGTGACATGTTTTCAGAATGCAGAAATTGACAGACTGCAAAAGTTAGTAGCAGAAGAGCACGGCTATGAACTCGTTGACAAAAATATAGTCCTTTATGTAAAAGAAAAAGGCAGCGATTAACCTTCAGTCTACCTAGCTCATCAATGAGAGCATTTCTTTGGCATATTCTCTTGTTTTTTCTGTTAATTCAATACCACCAATCATTCTTGCTATCTCTTCAACTCTCTCATCAGAGTTGAGTTTTGAGGCAAAAATTTTCGTTTTTTTGTTGTCTGTTAATTTATTTATTCTTATGTGAGAGCTTCCTTTGCTTGCGACTTGCGCCAAATGAGTCACACACAATACTTGTTTATTTTGACTCAGATCTTTTAATTTTTTCCCAACAACTTCAGCAATTGCCCCTCCAATTCCGCTGTCCACCTCATCAAATATCATCGTAGGGATATTTGTACCATTACTCGTAATCACTTGAATAGCAAGACTCATTCGAGATAGTTCACCACCAGATGCAACATTCGAGATTGGCTGTGGTTCTTGTCCAGGATTCGCGCTTATTTGAAAAGCAATATCATCGTTTCCATGCTGTGAAATATTCCTCGATGGAATTATCTCGACTTTAAATATTCCCCCAGTCATGCCAAGTTCATTCATAGAATCTGCTACCAATCCTGACAATTTTTTTCCAGACTCGACTCTCATTCTTGTTAACTTGATAGACAGATCATCATATTCTTTTCTTAAATCATTCATATTCTTTTGAATCTCTTCTATCGATGTTTGAGAATGGTTGAGTGCATCTAATTCTTTTTCAATTTGTATTTTTATATCAATCAGTTCATCAGGATCAGCGCGATGTTTTCTGGAGAGTGAGATGATTGAATTAATCCTTTCTTCAATTTCTCTGGATTTTTGATTGTCATAATCTATAGACTCTCCATATCTTGAGAGATTTCCTATTGCCTCTGATACATTGATTTCAGCTTCTGATAGCAGATTTTTGGTTTCTTCTAAGCTGTTATCAAAAGTCGCGAGTGTGTCAATATTCTTGATTGAATCACTTAGCATTTGCTCTACATTGGTAATTTCATTTGATTGCAGGCAATCAATAAGGCTATTGATGCCTCTATTAATTTTTTCAATATTATTTATTTTCTTGAATTCACTATTCAGTGAATCATATTCACCTGAACTTAATGCTAGTTCACTAAGCTCTTTTGATTGGAAGCTCAATAAATCTATTCTATCTGCTTTATTTTTGTCGTTTTCAATCATTTCGGTAAGCTGGTCTGAGAGCGTTCTCCATTCATTGAAAATCCTCTTAATTTTATTTTTGGTATCTGAGAGCCCTCCAAAATGATCCAAGAGGTCTCTTTGTACATTCTTTTTACATAATGATTGATGAAAGTGTTGGCCATGAATATCTACTAAGAGCTCTCCAAGGGATTTTAAAGATTGAAGGTTCACAGTATTGCCATTTATAAAAGATCTTGATTTTCCATCTGGCGATATAGTTCTTCTTAATATGCATTCATTTTCATTTTCTAAGGATTTTTCAACAAGCCAATTAAGCGCATTTCTGTTGTTTGTGATTTCAAATTCTGCTGTGTACTCGGCTCTCTTTTCTTTATTTCTGATTAAATTTGAGCTTCCTCTCTCACCCAAGACTAGGCTCAGTGCATCAATAAGAATAGACTTACCAGCACCCGTCTCACCAGTTAATACGGTCATATCGTCCTTGAATGTGATATCTATCTCATCAATTATTGCAAAATTTCGGATTTGTAATGAACGAAGCATAAGTTAGTAAAAGGTTATTTGTCTTTTTTAATTCGGATATCTTGACCCCAGTAAAGTTTTGTTCTCAATGTCTCATAATAATCATAACCAGGAGGATGGATGAGAATAGTTTCTTTCTTGGATTTATTAATTACCAATTTATCATTTTCTGAGAACTCACAGATACTTCTGCCATCAATTGTGATTTCAGCTTTGTTTTTATTATTCTGTTGTAATTCGAGCTCGATACTCTTCTCTTGCGGCAAGACAAGCGGACGATCACTCAGAGTGTGAGGACATATTGGAACCATTACATAGCAATCTAGACTTGGATCGATAATTGGCCCACCACAACTCATTGAATAAGCAGTCGAGCCGGTCGGTGTGGCAATTATAATCCCATCACCAGCGTGATTATTAATATATTGATTCGAGACAGATGTCGTGAAATTTAGCATCCTGCCTGTTTCGCTTCTCTGAAGCACAATATCATTGAGCGCTCTATCTTCTTGTAATTCTCCATTTGCTTTCATGATCTCGGCTTTGAGCATCATTCTTTTTTCTTCAGTATAATCACCATCCAGAATTTTTCTTATGTTGATTTGCATTTCATCTGGCTTTAGATCAGCCAAGAAGCCAAGTTGCCCTCTGTTAATTCCTAAAATTGGTAGATCAAAATCATGACTTAGATTAGCTGCATGAAGGATAGTTCCATCTCCACCCACGGCGATTAGCAAATCAACCGTTTTAGGTATTTCATTTTCATTTATTTTACTGACATTATCTATCGAGCATTCTCTGCTTATCATTACATCGCATTTGTATTCTTTGAGAATCATTAGTAACTGATGAATCGATTCAATTATTGAATCGTCCTGACTTCTTGTTATTATTCCAACAGATTTAAATTTCATTATCTTTAGTTTATGAATTGATTGTTGGATATTAATTTATCAGATGTTGCTTTAAATAAGAATCTAAAACTAAAAATGAAAATACTTGACCGAGAAAACTTCGATTGATAGCTTGATTTAATTGATCTGATCTCAATGTAATAGAAAAATAATTGTTTTTAATATGGCTTTAGAACCAAAAAAACGAGCGCAATACCTTCTGAAAGTATTGATACAAAAATACATCAGCGATGGTACGCCAATTGGATCCAGAACACTACTCGAAGACAGCGGCCTGGATCTGAGTCCGGCAACCATAAGGCATGTTATGTCAGATCTTGAAGATCATGGTCTAATCAGAGCACCTCATACCTCATCCGGAAGAATACCGACTGCAAGAGGCTACAGAATGTTTGTGGATACGTTAGTAAGGTATCAAAAGCCTGACACAGATTACATCGATGAAATCCAATCAGATTTAAGAACTGATAATTATGATACTGGACAGCTGATTGATAAAGTTTCAAATACCTTATCAAGGATCACCAGTCTTGCAGGAATTGTAAAGGTTCCAAAAGGAGACAATGTCTCACTGAAAAGAATTGAGTTTCTACCGCTGTCTGAAAATAGAATTCTAACCATCTTAGTTCTTAATAATGACGAGGTTCAAAATAGGATTCTTGATACAAAAGAAAAACATTCCGCATCAGAACTGCAAAAAGTATCCAATTTCATCAATGAAAATTATGCAAATCAATCACTTGATTCAATAAGATTGAAATTAGTGAGTGACATGGATGAAACTCGGTTATCGATGAATAAAGAGATGCAAGACATAATATCAACTGCGAGCAAAGCCATGGAAGTAGCCGATGAATATGAAGATGAATTTATAGTTGCAGGTGAGAGAAATTTAATGGACTTTGCTGAATATTCAAACGTAGAAAAGCTCAAACAACTCTTTGATGCTTTTTCCAGAAAAAGAACGATGATTGATTTACTGGATAGAAGCATCTCAGCTGACGGTGTTCAGATATTCATAGGATCAGAATCAGGTTTTAGTATGTTAGATGACTCTAGCGTGATTGCAGCACCCTATAAAATGAGTAAAAATCAGATCGGTGTTCTCGGTGTAATCGGACCAAAAAGGATGGCTTATGATAGGGTGGTCCCTATTGTTGATCTGACTGCTAAGATGCTTGGTTCTATTATTGAAGACAGGTAGGTTAAATATTTAACCTTGATAAATCAAATTAACACCATACCTAATTGTAAAATAAACTATTTTAAAAAATATATTCAAATTTTATTATGAAAAATACCAAAAATCAGGCAGAGAATTCTGGTAACCCAGATCATGATGACGCAGATAGCATGATAGATAATGATGAAGAAATTAAAAATGACTCTGATGACGATCTTTCTCCAGAAGAGCAACTTCAAATGTCAATTGCAAAAGCTGATGAAAATTGGGACAAATATCTAAGAGCTGTCGCCGAACTAGAAAACGTGAGAAAGAGAGCTTCCAGAGATATCGAGAAAGCCAGGAAGTACGCAATTGAGAGCTTTGCAAAAGAATTGCTGGTTGTGATTGACAGCTTTGAAATGGCGATGGGTTCAGAAGATATTGAATTAAAAGATCTGTTATCAGGAAACAAATCAACTCTGCAGCTCCTTCAAAGTATTCTTGAACAATTCAATGTAAAAACCATAGATCCACATGGAGAGCCCTTTAACGCAGAGTATCATGAGGCAATGTCTATGGAGGTATCAGAAAAATTAGAGCCAGGAACAGTCATTACCGTATACCAAAAAGGCTATCTTCTAAACGATCGTCTATTGAGGCCAGCTCGTGTTGTTGTATCTAAAGAGTAAGTTAAAAGATCGGCAAATTATAATAAATATCTTTATCAAGATAGCTTAAATACTTGAAAGCAAGATAAATGTCCCAACTTACGTGTAATTGTGTAATTTGAAATTTTTATTAAAGAATTCGGAGTAAGAAAATGGGAAGAATTATTGGAATTGACCTCGGCACAACAAATTCGTGTGTTGCTGTAATGGAGGGCAACAAACCAAAAGTTATTGAGAACAGTGAAGGTGATAGAACAACACCTTCTGTTGTTGCTTTTGTAAAAGACGACGAGGTCATGGTTGGACAGTCTGCAAAACGGCAGTCGGTTACAAATCCTGAAAATACTCTATATGCTGTTAAACGTCTTATCGGAAGAAGATTCGAAGATGAGGTCGTGAAGCGCGATATGGATATGGTTTCCTATAAGATAGTGGGTGCTGACAATGGGGACGCTTGGGTTGAGGGGCTCGGAAAGCCAATGGCACCTCCTGAAATATCAGCAAGAGTTCTAATGAAAATGAAGAAAACTGCAGAAGATTACTTGGGTGAGGAAGTTACTGAAGCAGTTGTGACAGTCCCTGCTTATTTCAACGATTCACAGCGACAAGCTACCAAAGATGCCGGAAAGATAGCTGGATTAGATGTAAAGAGGATTATAAATGAGCCTACCGCCGCAGCTTTAGCTTACGGAATGGATAAAAAGAGAGGCGATAAAAAAATTGTTGTATATGATCTTGGTGGCGGAACATTCGACGTCTCAATTATCGAAATAGCGGAAGTTGATGGAGAGCATCAGTTTGAAGTACTTGCCACTAATGGGGACACATTCTTAGGAGGAGAAGATTTTGATCTAAAAATAATCAACTACCTTGCAAAAGAATTTGAAAGAGACAGTGGCGTAGATATAACTAAAGATCCACTCGCCATGCAAAGATTGAGAGAGTCTGGAGAAAAAGCAAAAATTGAACTTTCCAGCAGTCAACAAACCGAGATTAATCTCCCTTACATAACAGCGGATTCTAGTGGACCCAAACATCTGAATATAAAACTTACGCGCGCAAAACTTGAATCTCTAGTTGAAGATCTGGTGAAAAGAACAATCGCACCCTGTAAAACAGCCCTGAAAGACGCAGATTTAAAGGTGAATGAAATACATGATGTTATTCTGGTTGGCGGGCAAACCCGTATGCCAAAAGTCCAAGAAGAGGTTCAGAACTTCTTTGGAAAGGAACCAAAAAAGGATGTCAATCCCGATGAAGCTGTTGCCTTAGGTGCTGCAATACAGGGCGGTGTTCTTGCGGGCGATGTAAAAGATGTCCTTTTACTAGATGTAACTCCTTTATCACTGGGTATTGAAACACTGGGCGAGGTTATGACTAAGGTAATAGAGAAGAATACGACTATTCCAGCTAACGCCAACCAAACTTTTTCCACTGCAGCTGATAATCAACCTGCTGTTACAATACACGTTCTTCAAGGTGAAAGAGAGAGAAGTCAGGATAACAAGTCACTTGGAAGGTTCGATTTGACTGACATTCCACCGGCACCTCGAGGTGTCCCTCAGATTGAGGTCATATTTGATATCGATGCTAACGGAATACTCAATGTCTCAGCTAAGGATAAGGCCACTGGTAAGAGTCAAAATATTGTAATCAAAGCCTCAAGCGGTCTTAATGAATCAGAAATCGAAAGAATGGTTGCAGACGCAGAAAGTCATGCTGAGGAAGACAAGAAGTTTCGAGATCTCATTGATGTAAGAAACCAAGCTGATAGCTTGATTCATGGATCAGAAAAAACACTCAGTGAGCTTGGTGAAAAAGTGTCAAGCGATGAGAGGATGAAAATAGAGAGTGCTATTTCAGATCTTAAGAGTGTTATGGAAAGTGATGATAAGGAATCGATTGAAGCAAAAATAAAACTACTTGCTGAGGCTTCTGCTGAAATCGCTCAAAAGCTCTATGCTGAACAAGCCGCCGCAGGGGAACAGTCAACCTCGGGAGATGATAATGGCGATGAAAATGTTGTAGATGCGGAATTTGAAGAAGTAAAAGAACAAGACGATAACAAAGACTAAATTACTTTCTTGTAAAGCCCCAGAAAAAAAACAATAAAACATGGCTAAACGTGATTATTATGAGATTTTGGGTGTCACCAGGCAGGCCTCCAAAGATGAGATAAAGAAGTCATATCGCCGTCTGGCTATGAAGTATCATCCAGACAGAAATAAAGATGATGATCAAGCCGAGAGTAAATTCAAGGAAGTAAAAGAAGCATACGAAATTCTCAGTGATAGCTCTAAGAGGGAGACATACGATCGTTTCGGACATGAAGGGATAAATAATTCTTCAGGTGGAAGGGGTCATCCAGGAGCTGAGGGTTTTGGTGATATTTTTGGTGATGTATTCGGCGATATATTCGGCGGTGGGAGAGGCAACCGAAATCAAGTTTTTAGAGGTGCTGATCTAAAATATGATTTAAGAATTGAACTCGAGAGAGCTATTTCCGGAGATTCTGTTGAAATCAGTATACCTACTCAAGTGACCTGTCAAGGTTGCTCTGGAAGTGGCGCTAAGAAGGGATCAACACCTACAAACTGTCCTTCTTGTGAAGGAACTGGACAAGTCAGGATGCAGCAAGGTTTTTTTTCAATTCAACAAACTTGTCCGAAATGCCAAGGAAATGGAACAGTTATTACTGATCCCTGTATTGATTGTCATGGCTTAGGAAGAAAATCAAAAACGAAAACCCTATCCATCAAAGTTCCCCCTGGTGTAGACAATGGCGATAGAATTAGATTGTCAGGTGAGGGTGAAGCAGGAAAAAATGGTGGACCAACAGGTGATCTTTACGTAGAAATAAATGTTGCACCACATAAAATTTTTGAAAGAGAGGGTGCTAATATTTCCTGCGATATTCCTATATCAGTTCTAACCGCAACACTAGGAGGGGATATTGAGATGCCAACCCTCAAGGGGAATGTATCTGTGAAGGTTCCTCCCGGCACACAATCAGGAAAGGTATTTAGATTGAAAGGTATGGGCGTTACGACTGCAAGAAATAAAATGGTGGGCGATCTGTACGCAACAATTTTGGTTGAAACGCCGATAAATCTCTCAAATAAGCAGAAAGAAATATTAAAGGAATTTTATAGCTCTATCGAGAAAGGCGGTAAAAAACATAGTCCACGTCATTCTGGATGGCTATCGTCGGTAAAAAATTTCTTTGAAAAAATAGCTTCATAAAAAAAAACTAAATTTTTTCTCAATTTTGTGGCAAGGTTACTGCACCTTGAGTAAACTCTCTTTTTAGAATCTTGAGGATAAATCTAAAATTTGGTGTTTTTTGATCAAAAAAAATAAATATATTGATATCAGTGTTGGGGTTGTTTGTGACCATTAAAGCAATACTGGCCCTTGAAGATGGAACAATTTTCACTGGTACATCAATAGGTGTCAACGGACATGCAATAGGAGAGGTAGTATTTAATACCTCAATGACCGGTTATCAAGAAATTTTGACAGATCCATCCTATTGTCAGCAGATCGTCACCTTGACTTATCCTCATATTGGTAACACTGGAACTAATATTGAGGATATGGAATCCAATAAAACGCAAGCTTCTGGATTGATTATTCGAAATTCTTCTTTAGTTGATAGCAGTTGGCGTTCAACGCAAAGTCTCAAAGACTTTTTAAAATCAAGTAGTACTGTTGCGATCGCTGATATCGATACACGAAAACTCACACAACTTCTCAGGGAAAAAGGTGCCCAATCTGGCTGCATAATGGCAGGTGAGATTGATGAAAATATAGCGATAAAAAATGCAAAGGATTTTCCTGGTCTTTTGGGTATGGATCTAGCCAAGAGGGTAACTACAGATCAACTCTATGAGTGGACAGAGGGGTCTATGCTCGAAAATCGATTAAGTGCATGCAAGAAGGATTATCTTAAATACCATGTTGTAGCTTACGATTATGGTATTAAAACTAACATTCTTAGATCGTTAGTTGATCTTGGTTGCAAAATTACAGTTGTACCTGCAGAAATGTCTGCAATTGATGTCTTAGCGATTAATCCCGATGGAGTTTTCTTATCAAATGGTCCTGGTGATCCAGATGCATGTAAGTATGCCATTGAAGCAATAAAACATTTTATTGATAACTCTGTACCTGTTTTTGGTATATGCCTGGGATACCAGCTTTTGGCGCTTGCTTCTGGGGCTAAAACTATTAAGATGAAATTTGGTCATCACGGTGCAAATCATCCTGTCCTGGATTTAGATACAGGTAAAGTGATTATTACGAGTCAGAATCATGGTTTTGCAGTTGAGGAGAGTTCTTTGCCGAGCAATATCAAGATAACACATAAATCTTTATTTGATCATACTTTGCAAGGTATCGAGATTAAAAATAAAAACGCCTTTGGGTTTCAGGGTCATCCAGAGGCAAGTCCTGGGCCTCAAGACTTAATGGATTTATTTAATAAATTTATTAAAACTCTAAAAAACAGATAATTAAATAATAAATATAAAGTAATTTATAATGCCAAAAAGAACCGACATAAACAGTATTTTGATTATCGGTGCAGGGCCTATAGTGATTGGTCAGGCATGTGAATTTGATTATTCGGGAACTCAAGCTTGTAAGGCTTTAAGGGAAGAGGGGTATCGAGTTATATTGGTTAACTCAAATCCAGCTACAATCATGACAGACCCAGAAATGGCAGATGTCGTATATATCGAGCCAATTCATTGGAAGACTATCAAAAAAATCATTAAAAAAGAAAAACCTGATGCATTGCTCCCTACAATGGGTGGTCAAACTGCTCTGAACTGTGCGCTTGATCTTGTTAGAGAGGGTGTACTCGACGAATTTGGAGTAGAACTTATAGCTGCGTCACAAAAAGCTATTGATATGGCTGAAGATAGAGAACAATTCCGTGAGGCTATGTCTGAAATCAACTTGGAAAGCCCAAAAGCTGAAATTGCACACTCATTGGACGAGGCCGTAAAAAAGCAAAAAATTGTGGGCTATCCTACAATAATCAGACCTTCATTCACCATGGGTGGGAGTGGTGGAGGCATCGCCTATAATTTCGAAGAGTTTCAACAAATTGTAAGTCATGGTCTCGAAGTTTCTCCTACTACAGAAGTTCTCTTAGAGGAATCTGTCATAGGCTGGAAAGAATTTGAAATGGAGGTTGTTAGGGATAAAAATGATAATTGCATCATTATTTGTTCTATTGAAAATCTCGATCCAATGGGAGTTCACACAGGTGACTCGATAACAGTGGCACCTGCTCAAACTCTAACTGATAAAGAATACCAGAAAATGAGGAATGCATCCTTCGATGTTCTAAGAAAAATTGGTGTTGAAACAGGCGGTTCAAACGTTCAATTCGCATTAAATCCAGTGGATGGAAGAATGTTAATAATTGAAATGAACCCAAGAGTTTCAAGGTCATCAGCACTTGCATCCAAAGCTACAGGATTTCCTATAGCAAAAATCGCAGCAAAATTAGCAGTGGGTTACACACTGGATGAGCTAAAAAATGATATTACTGGTGGGAGAACTCCCGCTTCGTTTGAGCCTTCAATAGATTATGTGGTAACTAAGGTACCGAGATTTACATTTGAAAAGTTTCCAGGTGCAAATAACCGATTAACCACTCAAATGAAATCTGTGGGTGAGGTGATGGCTTTTGGTCGCAACTTTCAAGAATCATTTCAAAAGGCTCTCAGAGGACTGGAGATCGGATGCACAGGTCTTGACGAAACCGTGAATGATCTTCCTCTAATCGATGATGAGGATGATCTCAAAATTGAGTTAAAATTTCCTGGTGCAGAGAGAATTTGGCATCTTGCAAATTCAATAAGAAAAGGATTGAGCCTTGAAGAAGTTAATAGGATCACTGGAATTGATCCATGGTTTCTTTACCAAATCGCAGACATTATTCATGGGGAATCAAGATTAAAAAAACAAAAGCTAGAAGACATAAATAAAGATAGTCTGATTAACCTTAAGAAGAAGGGTTTCTCAGACGCAAGATTAGCTCATATTTTAAATATAAAAGAGTCTGATGTAAGAGTTTATAGAAGAGAAAAAAATGTGAGACCTACGTATAAAAGGGTAGATACTTGTGCTGCTGAATTTCAAACAGATACAGCTTATATGTATTCTTCATATGATGAAGAATGTGAGGCAAGACCGAACAACACTGACAAAGTGATTATTCTGGGTGGCGGCCCAAATCGTATTGGACAGGGCATCGAATTTGATTATTGTTGCGTACATGCATCCCTTGCGCTCAAGGAAGCAGGTTACGAAACTATTATGGTGAATTGTAATCCTGAGACTGTTTCAACCGATTATGATATATCTGATCGTCTATTCTTTGAACCGCTCACATTTGAAGATGTAATGGAGATTATCGATATTGAAAAGCCAGTTGGAGTAATTGTTCAGTATGGTGGGCAGACGCCTCTTAAATTAGCAAGATTACTTGAAGATGCTGGTGCACCAATAATTGGCACCTCACCAGATTCAATTGATTTAGCCGAGGATCGAGAAAGATTTCAGAATTTGATAAATGAGCTGAGTTTGAAGCAACCTCCAAACCGAACCGCCTCCGATAAAGAAGCAGCTTTAAGAATGAGCGAAGATGTCGGCTTTCCATTAGTTGTCAGACCCTCTTATGTCCTTGGTGGAAGGGCAATGGAGATTGTTCATAACAAGAATGATCTGAGTGAATACATGAGTATGGCTGTTAAGGTTTCCAATGATAGTCCTGTTCTTCTTGATCGTTTCTTAGATCTCGCAATTGAGGTTGATGTTGACATTATATGCGACGGTGAAGATATCTTAATCGGAGGAATAATGGAGCATATTGAGCAAGCCGGCGTGCACTCTGGCGATTCTGGATGTTCGCTTCCCCCTTTCAGTCTTGACGAGGCTACTCAAAAAATCTTAATAGAACAGGTAACAAAGCTTGCTCAAGGTTTAAACGTCGTCGGTCTAATGAATACTCAATTTGCAATCCAAGGTAACGATGTTTACATATTGGAAGTAAACCCAAGAGCTTCTAGGACCATTCCTTTCGTATCAAAAGCCACTGGCATTCCTCTAGCTAAGATTGCGGCAGAAGTCATGGTTGGAAAAAAACTCAAAGATATGAGTTACTCAAAATATTCATTTCCATCTTATTATTCGGTCAAAGAGGCTGTATTTCCCTTTATAAAATTCCCAGGAGCTGATCCAATACTTGGTCCAGAAATGAAATCAACGGGCGAAGTCATGGGTACGGGAAGATCATTTGGTGAAGCTTATGCCAAAGCACAGCTGGCATCAAATGTAATTTTACCAGTTAAGGGAACGGCTCTGATGAGTGTGAGAGACAGAGATAAAAAGGACGTAATAGAACTGGCTAAAATTTTAATTTCTCGGGGATTTCATCTCGTTGCAACCAATGGAACTGCAAAGACCTTAAATGATGAAAATATTGAGTGTGCGAGAGTAAATAAGGTAAGAGAAGGTAGACCTCACATTGTTGATATGATAAAAAATGATGAAATAGATCTGATAGTAAATACAACAGAGGGGAAAAGAGCAATTTTAGAGTCTACATCAATAAGGGCTGAAGCAGTAAAGAGAAATACAACTTACTACACTACAATTGGTGCTGCTATAGCTACGTGTGAGGCAATCGAGCATATAAATGATAGCGATGTCAATAGACTGAAGGACCTTCATAAGGAACAGCATAATGAATAAGATTCCAATGACATCTAGAGGTAAAACTCTTCTCCAAAAAGAACTCAAACAACTTAAATCTAAAGATAGACCTAATGTGATAGAAGCAATTTCTGAAGCTCGTGCACATGGAGATCTGAAGGAAAATGCTGAATATCATGCAGCAAAAGAGCAACAAGGTTTCATAGAGGGTAGAATAAAGGAAATTGAAGCTAAGCTGTCTAATGCTCAAGAAATTGATATCTCGAATATCAATGCTAATGGCAAAGTTGTTTTTGGTTCGACGGTTACCGTTGTGGATCTTGAGAACAATGAAAAGATAAAGTACAAAATTGTCGGTGAGGACGAGGCTGATATTCAATCTAATTTGATATCCTTTAGCTCACCAATCGCTCGCGCATTGATTGGTAAATCAGAAGGCGAAGATATAATATTCGAAGCTCCGGGTGGTCAGAGGGAATATGAGATAATTTTGGTAGAATATATATAAAGATCTTAGATAAGAATTTAAAATCAATAATACTTTTTAGAAAAATTTTTTTTGAGATTTAGGATTCTTCCTAAATACAATAGCAGTACTTCCAATAGCACTAATTATCTGAGATTTCGATTTAATGCAGAGCTCCTCAATTAATTCTTTCCTTGAGGATTTGTCAGAAATTCTGATTCTTATTTTGATTAGTTCGTGGTGGTCTATGGTCTTTTCAAATTCTGACAGTAAAGATTCTGACAGACCATTCATACCTATCGTGATTACTGGTTTTAAATTATGTCCAGCAGCTTTCAGCGCCTTCTTTTTCAATTGATTGATTTTCATGGTGTAATTGTATCAGTATTTTGATAGCTTCATTATCATATTCTTAGATATAAAAAAAATGTCCGATAAAATTACATGGCGTAAACAGCAAAATAAAGATATCTATTTCAGAAAAGCTATAGACGAGGGCTGGCGTTCGAGGGCGGTATTCAAGCTCAAACAGATCAATGAAAAGGCACATATACTCAAAAATGGAATGATTTGCATTGATCTTGGATCGTCACCTGGCAGTTGGAGTCAATTTGTATCTAGAGAAATGAATGGTAATGTTCAAATATTTGCTGTTGATCTAATACCAATGGATAAGATTCAATCTGTAAATTTTATGCAAGGCGATTTTACTGACGAAAAGTTTTATTCAAATCTTTTAGAAACCATAAAAAATAAAGAGGTAGACCTTGTAATGAGTGATATGGCACCCAATATCAGTGGAGTAAAGGTTAGTGATCAAGCAAAATCGATTTATCTAGCTGAATTGGCGAGAGGTATTGCTTTAGATACACTTAAAGTCAGAGGAAATTTCGTTTGCAAGCTTTTCCATGGGCAAGGTATGGATCAGTTTGTTAAGGAAACTCGCGAGCAATTTGAAAAGGTCGATTTGTTTAAACCTCGGGCTTCTAGAAAAGAAAGCTCTGAAATATTTTTGATAGCAAAACATTTTTATGGCAAATCAGTATGATATATTCACAATAACAGATAGTTTTTAAACGGAGTATTCTAATAAAATGAGCGAGTTAGCAAAGAACGTATTGGTCTTCATAGTTGTCGCAGTTGTTATGATGTCTGTATTTCAAAATTTTGGCAGTTTGAATACGGGTCAGCTGCAAAGACAAGATTACTCTGATTTTTTAAATCAAGTGAGAACAGGCCAGATTGAAAGGGTTGAGTTTCAGGGAGACCGAATTACATATGGGTCAAGAGAGCCTCTATCTTTTTATACTATTAGTCCTGAAACAGATAACAATGCACTTATCGGGTTATTGGAGGACAATAATGTTCGTTTTACTGCAGAAGAACCAGAAACACAAGGCCTGATAAGTCAACTACTTATAAGCTCTTTCCCTATTTTGTTATTAATTGCTGTCTGGGTTTACTTTATGAGGCAAATGCAAGGTGGTGGTGGAAGAGGAGCAATGTCCTTTGGTAAGAGCAAAGCAAAACTTCTAAGTGAAGACAATGTTAATATCACTTTTGATGATGTCGCCGGTATTGAAGAAGCCAAACAAGAGTTATCTGAAGTTGTCGAGTTCTTACGTGATCCCAGAAAATTCCAACGTCTCGGTGGAAAAATACCTAAAGGTGTTCTAACGGTTGGTCCTCCTGGCACAGGAAAAACACTGCTAGCTAAGGCAATTGCCGGCGAAGCAAAAGTGCCGTTTTTTACAATCTCGGGTTCTGATTTTGTTGAAATGTTTGTTGGTGTTGGTGCGTCGAGAGTACGTGATATGTTTGAAACAGCAAAAAAACAAGCTCCATGCATTATTTTCATCGACGAGTTGGATGCAGTGGGAAGGCACAGAGGTGCTGGATTAGGCGGAGGTCATGACGAAAGAGAGCAGACATTGAATCAGATGCTGGTTGAGATGGATGGTTTTGAGGGCAATGAGGGTGTAATTGTTATTGCAGCTACCAATAGACCTGACGTTCTTGATCCGGCATTGTTGAGACCAGGAAGATTTGATAGACAAGTAGTTGTTCCTCTCCCTGATATCCGTGGTAGGGAGGCAATCCTCAAAGTTCATATGAGAAAAGTGCCTATTTCTGATGATGTTGAACCGTCCATAATCGCAAGAGGTACTCCTGGTTTCTCCGGCGCTGACCTTGCGAATTTAGTGAATGAAGCAGCATTGTTCGCAGCTCGTGAAAATAAGAGAAAAGTCACAATGGAGGAGTTTGAACAGGCAAAAGATAAAATTATGATGGGCACTGAGCGTCGTTCGATGGTAATGAATGAAAAAGAAAAATTGAATACCGCTTATCACGAGGCGGGTCACGCTATTGTTGGTTATATCGTACCTGATCATGACCCAGTCCATAAGGTTACAATCATTCCTAGAGGACGAGCACTAGGTGTGACCATGTATCTTCCTGAAGAAGATAAATACAGCATCTCTAAAGAAAAATTAGAGAGTAATATTTCTTCCCTCTACGGCGGAAGACTTGCTGAAGAAATGACCTTGGGACCTGAGCGTGTCACAACTGGAGCCTCAAATGATATAGAGAGAGCGACAGAGATTGCCAGAAATATGGTGACGAAGTGGGGTCTATCAGACAAATTGGGTCCTTTGACTTACAGCGAAGATGAGGGCGAAGTGTTCCTTGGTAGGTCGGTAACACAACAAAAGCAAGTATCCCCAGAAACAGCGCAAGCGATTGACGCTGAAGTGAGAAATATAATTGATAGAAATTATAATCGAGCTAAAGAGATCCTAAAAAAGCACAAAAAACAACTGAAAGCTATGGCTGATGCTCTAATGAAATATGAAACGATTGATAGAAAACAGATTATTAATATCATGGAAGGGCGAGAGCCAGGGTCTCCCGAAGGCTGGCATGATGATAAGTCAAATAAAAGCAACGAGAAGAAAGCGAAGAGCAAAAGCTCTAAAACACCAATAATTGGTGGACCAGCAAGCGAACACTAATTTCCGCTCGATGCTGCTCAATTTAGGGTCACGAACACTAGATCTATCCAAGCCCAAAATTATGGGCGTTCTAAATGTCACTCCTGACTC
>TARA_B100001057_G_scaffold432103_1_pt1 | contig 19199 bp, 20 predicted proteins | sample TARA_B100001057 | Tara Oceans TARA_B100001057 (sample SAMEA2621839) | marine metagenome | biome: marine biome (ENVO:00000447); feature: surface water layer (ENVO:00002042); material: "saline water (ENVO:00002010), including plankton (ENVO:xxxxxxxx)" | depth 5 m
TAATTTTTCTACTAAAAAATCTGAGTAATACCCCATATGCAGGAAGAAAAAAAATAAGTCCAATTAAAATCTTTAATATTGTTTGAGTTCCAGCAATTTCAAACCAGTTATTAGACATATAAATATCGTCAGAGTTATAAAAAGCTGTAAAAAAGAAAGTATAGGAGTCAATAATATTTGAAACTATTGTTGATAATGCTGGAGCTATCCACCAGGAGGCGTATTTCTCTCTTATAAATTGAAAAGCATTTATGTCAATTAATACTCCAATTGCATATGCTATTCCACTAGCAATTCCAATCCTTATGGAAACAGATGCAGGATTCTCTTCAAGATATAGAATAAGAATTGATGAAATAATTGCAAATGGAAATGAAAAAGTAATAGTCTTTTGAGCCATAGACTTACCTATTAACCTAATTGTAAGATCTGTTGCAACAACTATTAATGGAAAACTAAATGCAGCCCATGTAATCTTAAAACTATAAAATTCAATTGGAATCGAAACTAATACATTTGAAAGCGTAATAATGCTTATGTGAAAAACAACAAGCAATGGTAATAAACTAGTTTTCTTTTTTAACATTTATTATATATTTACCACCAATTTTCCCACGGAAAAACATACCAAATAGGATTTTCTTTTTTATTGATTATTTGACCATGATATTCAATTTTGGTTTTACTTGAAATGTTATTTATTAATGCTGCATAGCGTATGTCAGCATTAGTATTATCAAATGTTTCTTTTACAACAGTAAAAGTTTTACCTGTATCATTAATATCATCAATTATAAGTGCAGACTTAAACTTTTTTAGAGTATTAACTGATATTTTTAGATTATCTGTAGATTTAATATCAACCATCTTATGTGGCTTATTTAAAAAATGTGAAAGATAAACTCCAGGTATACAACCACCTCTATTGATGCTTACTATGATTTCAGGGTTAAATCCTGAAATATCTATTTGCTTAACTATCTCTTTAAGTGCATAATTTATCTCATCAACAGAGATTATACTTTTTTTCATTTAAAGAATAATTTTAATTTAACTAAATATAAAAAAACACTACTATTTTTAATTAACTTGATAAAAAATTTTTAGTGAACTCTATTAAATATATTTCTGAGCTTAAATTTACTTTGTTTGCTTTTACCATTCTTTTTTTTGCATGTAATATTCCTCGTGAAGATTCATGGGAAACTATAAAACCTTTACCATTAGATCCTCAAATTGAGTCTCAAATCGATGAAATACTTCCTAAACTAACTTTAGAACAAAAAGTGGGACAAGTAATTCAGGGGGATAGTGACTCAGTAACTCCTGAAGATGTAAAGAAATATAGGTTGGGATCTGTGTTAAGTGGTGGTAATTCTGCCCCAGGTCCACTAAATTATGCAGAAACAAAAGCATGGTTGGAATTAGCTGATAAATACTTTAAGTCATCAATTGATGATGAAGGAGTTGAAATAGCTATACCAATTATATGGGGAATTGATGCTGTGCATGGACATGCAAACTTAAAAGGTGCAATAATATTCCCTCATAATATTGGATTAGGTGCTACAAATAATCCTGAACTAATTGAAAAAATTGCTAAAATTACTGCTCATGAATTAACTGTATCTGGTCATGATTGGACTTTTGCTCCAACATTAGCAGTCCCACAAGATCTTAGATGGGGGAGAAGCTATGAGGGATTTTCTGAAGACCCTAAAATTGTAAAGTCTTATGGAAATAGAATTGTTATTGGTTTACAAGGTAAGTTTGGATCTGAAGATTTCATGGGTGATGGAAAAGTGATTTCAAGTGCAAAGCATTTTTTAGCAGATGGAGCTACAGAAAATGGAGTAGATCAGGGTGATGCTTTACTAAGTGAAAATGAATTAAGTACAATACACGCTGCAGGTTATTACAGTTCAATACCTGCTGGTGTGCAAACTGTAATGGCCTCTTTCTCAAGTTGGAATGGAAGAAAACTTCATGGAGATAAAGAAATTTTAACTGATATTTTAAAAGAAAAGATGGGGTTCAATGGGTTTGTTGTAGGTGATTGGAATGGCCATGGTCAAGTCCCGGGTTGTGTAAATACAGATTGCCCTCAATCTTTAAATGCTGGTTTAGACATGTATATGGCTCCAGATAGTTGGAAAGGACTATACGAAAGCACATTACAACATGTAAAAGATGGAACTATCCCAATTGAACGTTTGGATGATGCTGTTAGAAGAATTTTGAGAGTCAAACTTGCTTCTGGAATTTTTCAAAAAGGTCCACCAAGCTCTAGAGTAAATGCAGGAAATGAAAGTCTTTTGGCAATGCCAGAGCATAGAGAAATTGCAAGACAATCTGTAAGAGAGTCTATGGTATTACTTAAAAATAATAATAATGTACTGCCAATTGATCCTTCAAAAAAAATATTAGTTATTGGAGATGGTGCTGCAAGTATTTCAAAAGCTAGTGGAGGTTGGACTCTTTCTTGGCAGGGAAACAATCATACTAATGAAGAGTTCCCAAATGGAGAATCTATTCTCGATGGAATTAAAAAAATTGTTAACAATGCAGGTGGAACAGTGATTTTTTCTAAAGAGGGTGATACTTCTACAAAAGCAGACATAGTTATAGCAATTTATGGAGAAGATTCTTATGCAGAATTTCAAGGAGATAGAGAAAACTTAGATTTTATTCCAAATGGATTTGATACTACTAAGTTAAAAGTTTATAAAAATAGTGGTATTCCAGTTATATCAGTCTTCTTATCCGGTCGTCCTATGTGGACAAATCCAGAAATTAATAATTCAGATTCATTTATTGCAGCTTGGTTGCCAGGGAGCGAGGGTGGAGGTGTTGCTGATATGCTTTTTCAGACAGATACATCATACGATTTCAAAGGTAAATTATCTTTTACTTGGCCATCCTCTGCTGTAGTGTCAGAAAATAATAATGTTGGATTATATGAATTGGGATATGGACTTACATACAATAATAAAGTTCAGATTGATTTATTATCTGAAAATTCTGGATTAGAAAATTCTAATATTTTATCAACTGGAGTTTATTTTAATAATGGTTATTCCATTCCTCCCTGGAGCTTATGGTTAATTTCTGGAGATCTAGAAAAACAAATTGCAAGTTTTCCAACATCTGTTGGAGGGCTCATTATTAGTAAGACTGATCATCTAGCTCAAGAAGATGCTTTGAGAATTAATTGGACAAAAGGAGATGAAACTAGATACTTACCTTCATCTAACGGTGATTATTTTCGAATTTCCTCTGCTAAGACTGACGATATAACGCGACAGTCTAATGGTGCAATGAAACTTGCTTTTTTTGCAAAATCATTTACTAGCTCTGATGAAATAATTGAAATTGGTCAATGTGATGATCAAATCGATTGTAACAAAACCTTACAAATTAAAATTACTGATGATTGGCAGGAATATATGATTAGCTTAAAAGATTTTGAGAACCTTGGAATAGATATGTCAAATATTACTTCACCTATTTTGGTTAAGGCAAATCAAGGAGTTGATATTGGATTAAGTAATATTCGCTTAGAATAATAATTTTCTAAATTTAAAATTTATTAACTTGAAAAAAAACCTAAGTATGTTTAACTCAAAAATATCTGGATTAGGAAAGTATCTCCCTGAAAATATTATAACTAACAATGATCTGTCTAAAATTATGGATACTTCAAATGAATGGATTATCGAAAGAACTGGAATCAATGAGAGAAGGCATATTAAAAAAGGAGATGGAAATACAACCGCTATTATGGGAGTTAAGGCAGCAAAAATTGCTATTGAAAGAGCTGGTATCGACAAAAATGATATTGATCTAATACTATTTGCAACCTTAAGTCCTGACTATTATTTTCCTGGAAGTGGAGTCTTAGTTCAAGAACTATTAGATATACCCACTTGCCCTGCTATGGATATAAGAAATCAATGTTCAGGTTTTATATATGCTATTGCAACTGCCGATCAATTCATAAAGTCTGGAATGTATAAAAATATACTTGTTATTGGTTCTGAAAATCATTCTGGAGGACTTGACATGTCTACCAGGGGTAGAGGTGTTTCAGTAATTTTTGGTGATGGATCTGGAGCAGCAGTTCTTTCAAGAGAGGAAGATTTAAGTCAAGGGATTTTGTCTTCTCATCTTCATTCAGAGGGAAAATATGCTGAAGAACTTTCAATGATTGGACCAAGTACTAATCGCTGGGTTCCTGAAATTCTCGAGGCAAATGACCCTGAAGATATTTCATATTATCCTAATATGAACGGTCAATTAGTTTTTAAAAATGCAGTTGTGCGTTTTTCTGAGGTAATCATGGAAGGTTTAACTCACAATAATTTAGGTCCTGAAAAGATTGATATGTTAATTCCTCATCAAGCGAATCTTCGAATCTCTCAATTTATACAAAAGAAATTTGGTCTTTCTGAAGATAAGGTTTTTAATAATATCCAAAAATATGGAAATACAACTGCAGGTTCTATTCCTATTGCATTAACAGAAGCATGGGAGGATGGAAAAATTAAGCAAGGAGACATAGTTGTTCTTGCAGCTTTTGGAAGTGGGTTCACATGGGGAAGTTCTATTATTAGGTGGTAATATTATTTCTTTATTGAATTAGTTAATTTTTTAAATTGAATGCTTTTGATATTTTTATTTAAAGACTATTAAATACAGTTAAAAAGAATATTTTTTTTCTTTTAGATAAAGAAAAATTTAGGTAAAAAAAAAAAGTTTGAATCGTTTAATAATTTTTATATCTTTCAATTCTCAATTATTGAAAAATATAGAAAAATGAAAAAAATATTATTTGCTTTAATCCTCTCTGTCTTTGTAGTTTCAACATTTACTAACAACACTTATGCAAATTCAGTTAATAGTTCAATTACTATTCAGGATTCTCAAGACGAACCAATGATGGAAACTTCTAGTGAAGCTTCTGCAGGTTTTACACAAGAGTTAAAGAAACGTTTTATTGAAGGAGGTCCAGGCTTTATGGGGATTGTTTTAATCTGTCTTATTCTTGGTTTAGCAATTTCAATTGAAAGAATTATTTATCTGAACTTATCTACAACCAACTCAAACAAATTAACAGATGATGTAGAGGAAGCTCTTAAATCTGGAGGTGTTGAAGCTGCCAAAGAAGTATGTAGAAATACTAAAGGTCCTGTTGCTTCGATCTTTTATCAAGGATTAGACCGAGCTAAAGATGGGGTTGAAAGTGCTGAGAAAGCGGTAATATCCTATGGTGGAGTTCAAATGGGACAATTAGAAAAAAATGTTTCATGGATTTCTCTTTTTATAGCATTGGCACCTATGCTTGGTTTCATGGGTACTGTTATTGGGATGATTAACGCTTTTGACAGAATTGAAGCTGCTGGGGATATGCAACCTTCTCTTGTAGCAGGTGGTATTAAAATAGCTCTTTTAACAACGGTTTTTGGATTAATAGTTGCAATCATACTTCAAGTATTTTATAACTACATAGTAGCTAAAATTGATTCTATAGTTAACGACATGGAAGATGCATCAATTACTTTAATTGATATTCTTTCAGCTCAAAAAAAATAATAAATTATGAATCTTGAAAAAATAACTAGAATAGGGTGTATTTCTCTTGGAGTCTTAGGCTTAGTCTTCTTGGCAATTGTTTTTATAAGTGGGGATGACTCAATAAAAATGGCTGCTGCATCTGGAAATTTTGGATCAATCACACCTATTATTATTCTTAGTCAAATAATTTTATTGATAGCTGTAACAGTTACATTGGTTTTTTCATTAAGAGGTATATCAAAAGATAAAGCAAAAATGAAAAATGCATTAAAGTCTTTGGGTTTATTTCTTGTTGTTATTGTGATTGCTTTTTTACTTTCAAGTGGAGTAGAAACTCCTATGAGAGACGGAGAAGTGCTTTCAGCTATTGGTTCAAAATTAGTTGGGACAGGTATAAGAGTATTCTATATTTTAACTATTGTTGCTGTTAGCCTTATGATTTTTCCAGGATCAAAAAAATTATTTAAAAAATAAGATATGGCTAAAAGAAAAGCTCCAGAGGTTAATGCAGGGTCAATGGCTGATATTGCCTTTCTACTTTTAATTTTCTTTTTAGTTACTACAACTATTGAAACAGATAGTGGAATAAATAGAAAACTTCCTCCTATGGAAGATCAAATAGACCCTCCAATTATTAGAGAAAAAAATATTTTTACTGTAGTTGTTAATAAGAATAATCAGCTACTAGTTGAAGAGTCTCTAACTGATATTAAAGACCTTAGGGGTTTAGCAGTAGATTTTCTAGACAATGGTGGAGGATCAGGTGAAGAAGCTTGCGATTACTGTCAAGGCAACCGTGATCCTAGATCTTCAGATAATCCAGATAAAGCTATTATTTCATTAAAAAATGATAGAGAAACTGAATATAAAGTATATATAGCAGTTCAAAACGAGTTGGTTGCTGCATACAATGAACTTAGAAATAGGGAATTTTCAAGATTAAATCCTAATTTAGGTATTTCATATGTTGAAGCTGATCTAATTTATAGTGATCCAAGAACATCATTAGATGATAAAACTAGTTTGAAAGAAAAGCTTGACGTCGTAAAATTATTATATCCTCAAAAATTATCAGAGGCTGAACCAAGTAAAGTAAATTAAATATGGCAAAGTTTAATAAAAAGAAAAGTGGAGATCTTCCGGCAATATCAACGGCTTCGTTACCAGATATAGTTTTTATGTTGTTATTCTTTTTCATGGTAGCTACAGTTATGCGTGACAGTACCTTAATGGTACAAAACACTCTTCCTGCCGCTGATCAAATTCAGAAATTAGATAAAAAAGATAGACTTATATACATCTATGCAGGTAAACCTTCTAGTAGATATGTTGATACTTATGGTACTCAGGCAAGAATTCAACTGAATGATAAATTTGGAACTGTAGAAGAGGTTGGAGCATTTGTGCTTGCAGAGAGAGCTGCTAAGCGTCAGGAGCTTCAAAACGTTCTTACTACTGCGTTAAAAGTTGACAGTGATACAAAGATGGGTATTATTAGTGATATTAAGCAAGAGTTAAGAAAAGTAAATGCTCTAAAGCTAAATTATACGACCAGAGTTGGAGACTACACCCAAAATTTTAATTAGAAGAAATTTAATTTTTTTAATTTACCTATTACCACCCTTTCTATACAGTCAGTATCAGACTGAACCCTCAAATGTCTCATATAAAGAAGATCAAATATATTTTGGTTCAAGTTATTTTATTCAAAGCGAATCTATTCAAGACTTTAAACAAAATGGTTTCTCAGGTAACTTTCAATTTGGTTTTATTCGTGATATTAGTTTGAATAAAAATTCAACACAAGCTTTAGGTATAGGTTTGGGTTTTGAAAGAAACTTTTTTAATTCCAATATTCAACCCAATAATGACAATAATAAAATTAATTACAGGATTGTGGTTAGTAGATTCCTTGAATCTAAAAACGAGTTATCCTTTTCATCAATTGTACTTCCAATTGAATTTAGATGGAGACGCTCATCAATAGATAATTATAAGTTTTGGAGAATATACTCTGGCTTCAAAATAAAGAAAAACTTTCCTATATATTCAGACCCTTCATATGGGTCAGAACTAAAAATTGATGAAATTGAAGATTGGACAACCTCTTTTTATCTAAATACAGGTTACAATACTTGGAATATATCTTTGGAATATGATTTAATACCAATAATAAAAGATAAAAAAACAGAAGATGGGAATGATTTAAATATAAGTTTCTTTAGACTTGGATTAATTTTCTATATCCTATAATTCCTTTCTAAGTCTAGCTACAGATATTTCAAGCTGTTCTCTATATTTAGAAACAGTTCTTCTTGCTATCTTATATCCCTTTTCTAAAAGTTTGTTTGATAATTCTATATCTGATAGTGGTTTAGTCTTATCTTCATTATCTATTATTTCCTTTAATATTTTTTTTATTTCAATTGTTGAAATCTCTTCACCATCTTTATTCTTCATTCCTTCAGAGAAATATTTTTTTAAAAGTTTAATTCCATAGGGAGTGTCAATATATTTGCTATTAGCAACTCTAGAAATTGTTGAAATATCCATATTAATTATTTCAGCAATATCTTTAAGAATCATAGGTTTAAGATTAGCTTCTTCACCTGTTAAGAAATAATCTTTTTGAAAATTAACAATCGCATTTACAGTATGAAACAATGTTTGATATCTTTGTTCAATAGCTTCAATAAACCATTTAGCAGAATCAAGTTTTTGCTTTAAAAACTGCATAGCTTGATTTTGAGACTTAGTTTTTTTTGGGTCGTTTTTATAACCTTCAAGAATATTTTTATACGATGATGAAAGTCTTAACTCTGGTGAATTTCTCCTGTTTAGCTCAACTATGAGGTTCCCATCATCAATTGTTAAAATAAAATCTGGAATAATAGTATTATTTGAAAAATCACTAGTAATAGAACCTCCAGGTTTAGGATTTAGCCTAGATATTTCTTTTATAACTTCTTTTAATTCATTGTCTGATAAATTTAATTTTTCTGAAAGTTTTGAAAACTTCTTTTTGGAAAATAATTCAAATTCATTCTCAATAATTCTGATAGAATTTATAATTGAGTGTTTTAAATTATTTTTTTTCTTTAACTGAATTAAAAGGCACTCTTGAAGAGATCTTGCACCAACACCAGGTGGATCTAGATCTTGAATTTTAAGTAAAATTGACTGAATATCTTCTTTGGTAGAAATAATATTTTGAGTAAATGCTAAATCATCAATTATATCATCAATTTCTCTTCTTAAATAACCACTTTCATCTATACTTCCAATTAGAAATTCACATATTGGTTTTTCAGAATCACTAAGAATTAAATTTTTAGACTGATTATCTAGAAATTGATGAAAGCTAACTGATGATTTTCTTTGAAAATTTTTTTCTTCTTCTTGGTTTGAATAATAACTTTGATTCAAATCTCCTGATTCATTATCAAGATAATCATCAACATTTACATTCTCATCAATAATTTCAGAATCATTAGCTTGTTCATCTTGTAGCTCACTTCCAGTTTCAAGTGCAGGGTTTTCTTCAATCTCATTTATAATTTTTTGTTCTAATTCAGTAGTGGTTAATTGAATTAATTTCATCAACTGAATCTGTTGAGGAGAAAGCTTTTGGGATAACTTTAATTGTAGTTTTTGATTAAGCATTTTGATTTTATACTTAAACAAAAGTAAGAAAAGTATTAATTCATTTTAAAAAGAAGCATTTTTCGGAGTTCTGGGGTATGGAATGACATCTCTAATATTCTGCATTCCTGTGCAGAACATAACAATCCTCTCGAATCCTAATCCAAACCCACTATGAGGGACAGTGCCATACTTTCTAAGATCTAAATACCACCATAAATCTTTTTCATCAATGTCCATTTCATTCATTCTTTTCTTTAAGACATCCAACCTTTCCTCTCTTTGAGATCCACCAATAATCTCGCCAATTCCAGGAAATAGAACATCCATTGCTCTAACTGTCTTTTTGTCATCATTTAATCTCATATAAAAAGCTTTGATTTTAGAGGGATAATCATAAATAATTACCGGAGATTTGAAGTGTTTTTCTACTAAAAATCTTTCATGTTCACTTTGAAAATCAGATCCCCACTCTTCAATTTTAAAATTAAATTTTTTCTTTTTGTTATAATTTGAGTTTCTAAGAATTTCAAAAGCTTCTGAATAAGAAACCCTAACAAATTTATTATTTATTGTAAACTTTATTTTTTCAATTAAATTAAGATCACTTCTTTCATTTTTTGGCTTTTGACTATCCTCTTTCACAAGCCTTTCATCAAGAAAATTAAGATCATCTAAACATGAATCTAGAATATATTGAAGTAAATATTTTAGAAAAGATTCAGCTAAATCCATATTATCATTAAGATCATAAAAAGCCATTTCAGGTTCTATCATCCAGAATTCAGATGCATGCCTTGAAGTGTTCGAATTTTCTGCTCTAAAGGTAGGGCCAAAGGTATATACATTACCTAGTCCCAATGCATAAGTTTCAGCTTCCAGTTGTCCTGACACAGTTAAGCTTGTTTTTTTTCCAAAAAAATCTTTTGAATAATCAACTTCTTTAGACTGTATTTCATTTTGATCAATTGTAGTTACTCTAAACATTTCACCAGCACCCTCAGCATCATTTGAAGTAATAATTGGAGTGTGTATGTAATTAAAGTTATTATCATTGAAAAACTTATGAATTCCAAATGCTAAATTTGATCTAATTCTCATTACAGAGCTAAATGTAGAAGTCCTAATTCTTAAATGTGCTTGATCTCTTAAAAATTCAAAGCTGTGTTTCTTTGGTTGGATTGGATAGTTTTCAGAATCAGATTCTCCCAGAATTTCAATCTCTTCTACCCTAATTTCAAAACTTTGACCCTTACCTTGGCTTTCAACTAGTTTTCCTTTGACTTTTAATGAACATCCTACACTAATTCTTTTAATTATTCCTTCTTCAATAGTAGAATCTAAAATTACACATTGAATATTTTTGATAGTTGATCCGTCGTTTAGCTCGATAAACCTGTTGGCTCTAAAAGCTCTAACCCATCCGCCTATAATAATACTATTATTATAATCAGGTGAGTCATATATTTGTTTGATTTTTTTTAAATCCATATATCATAAAGTTAAAATGTCTCTTTCTTTTAAAGAGAACATTTCGTCTACTTTTTTTATGTATTTATCAGTTAATTCTTGAGAGTCTATTTCAAGATTGGATTTTAAGTCGTCTGAAATTTCTAGACTTTTGATTTTATTATTTGAATCTTTTCTGGTGTTTCTAATGCTTATTTTTGCTGATTCAGATTCTGACTTAGCAAATTTAGTTAATTCAACTCTTCTCTCTTCTGTTAATGGAGGTATATTAATTAGCAGTGATTCTCCATTATTTACTGGATTGAGTCCTAAGTTAGAACTAATAATACTTTTTTCAATTTCATCAAGTAAGTCTTTTTCCCAGGGTTGAATACTGATTGTTTGAGCATTTGGAGTACTTACTGAAGCAACTTGATTTAAAGGTGTCATATTACCATAATATTCAACAGAAATTCCTTTAAGCATAATAGGGTTTGCTTTACCAGCTCTAATCTTTGCTAACTCAGTCTCTAGGTGACTAATTGCAGACATCATATTTAATTCTGCACTATCAATTATTTCTTGATTATTTTCCATAATGTAGTTTATTTAGAGACTTTAGTTCCAATTTTTTCACCCATTACAACTTTTGTTAGGTTTCCTTTAGCATTCATATCAAATACAATAATTGGAAGCTCATTTTCTTTACTTAATGTAAATGCAGTAGTATCCATAATTTTTAAACCTTTCTTGATAGTTTCTTCAAACGAAATATCGTCAAACTTAATAGCTTCCTTATTTTTTTCTGGATCTTCATTATAAATACCATCAACTCTTGTCCCTTTTAAAATTACATCTGCACTAATTTCTATAGCTCTTAAGACTGCTGCAGAATCTGTAGTAAAATATGGGTTACCTGTTCCTGAAGCAAAAATTACAACTCGTCCTTTTTCTAGATGTCTAGTTGCCTTCCTTTTAATAAAAGGTTCTGCTATTGACTCCATCTTTATAGCAGATTGAAGTCTAGTAGGTATTTTAATATTTTCAAGGGCATTTTGAATAGCAAGACCATTTATAACTGTTGCCAACATGCCCATGTAATCTGCTTGAACTCGATCAATTCCATCTTTAGATCCCGTTAGGCCTCTAAAAATATTACCACCGCCAATAACTATTGCAATTTCAACTCCTTGATCGTGAATATTTTTTATTTCTTTAGCATAGTCTAAAAGTCTATCATTATCAATACCGTACAAGTTTTTTCCTAAGAGAGCTTCTCCACTTAGTTTTAGTAATATTCGATTATATTTCATTGTTAAGGAATAATGCAAATATAATTATAAACTTTTAACTTCTACTGAATCTTAAGTGCATTAAGGATAGAGAAGTCTCCAATTCCTGTCCGTCTGAGTTCATATAAAAAAGAACCTGAATTTAATCTTTGTCCAAAATCATTAGCAATAGATCTTATATATGTACCTTTTGAACATTTAATGATAAATTCAACATATGGACTTGAGAAGTTAGTTATTTCAAATTCATAAATTTCAATTTTTCTTTCTTGAATTTCAATTTTAATATTTTTTCTAGCGTATTCATACATTCTTTTTCCATCTTTCTTTATTGCAGAATAAACAGGAGGTTTCTGCATTTTTTTTCCAATAAATTTTTTTGCTAAATTATGAAGATCACTTTCATTTATGTGACTGTAACTAAAACTTTTATTTACTTCTGTTTCACGGTCATATGATGGAGTTGATTCACCTAACTTAAACCTGCCTGTATATGATTTTGGAAGATTTTGATATTCAGAAATTTTCTTTGTTTCCTTACCTATGCAAATAATTAATAATCCACTAGCCAATGGGTCAAGCGTGCCAGCATGTCCAACTTTAATTTTTTTAATCTTAAATTTAGAAGTTAAAGACCCTCGAATATATTTAACTGCATCAAATGAGGTCCAATTCAAAGGCTTATCAATTAATAATGTTTTTCCATTTATGATATTATCATCACTAATATTATCTGCAGAATATTTTTGCATTAATCTTTATCATTATAAAGAATGGAAATTATACAAAGTACAAATCCAGATATTACCACTAGAGGTGCTAACCTAATACGTCTAAAACTATATATTTGATCATTGAATATTTCAGGATTATCTGATCCTCCACCAGACATTAGAAGAAATCCTAATCCAATTATTAAAATTGAAAGTAGAAGGAATATATATCTTTTATTATTATATAAAAATTCTTTTTTATTCATAATATTATCTTACAAATTTTAGTTTTAAATATTTCTGAGTTACAAAATATGAACTTAAATAAGAAGAAGAAATTCCATAAAGTAAAATAAAACTAATTAACAATACTACATCACTAAATTTTGTAAAAAAATTAAATTCATCTATTTGAATATTTAATTGAAAAATTGAAATAAACAAAACAGTGAGAGATGTTATTGAGGCTAAAAAACTTATTTTAATATAAGTCCAAATAAATGGCCTTCTTATAAATTTACTTGTTGCGCCAACCAACTGCATAGTTTTTATAATATCTCTTTTCGAATAAATTGAAATCTTGATAGAATTATTAATTAAGATAAAGCTAGAAGTAAAAAATAATATACTTAATATTAAAATCCACATGCCAATTTTGTCAAAGTTTTTGTTAAGAGCATCAACAAGTGGTTTGTCATATTCAATTTCTTCAATAAACTCAAAATTATTTAAGTTTTTTATAAAATTTTCAATAGAATAAGTATCAATTTTATTACCTTTTAGCCTGACTGATATAGCATCAAGAAGAGGATTATAACCTAAAAATCCTAAAAATTCTTCACCTATTTCATTAGAAAAAATTTCTGCAGCGTCAGCTTTAGACAAATAACTTGTTTCTTTGACATCATCATTCAAATTTAAAAATTTAATTAATTGTTTGTTGTCAACCTCTTTTGTGTTATTTTTTAAATAAATACTGATTATGATATTTTCTTTAAAATAGTTTTCTACGGATGAGGAATTTAAATATATAAAACTAATTAAGGATAATGTAAATAATACCACTGTATTAATTAGAAATATCGATACTAAATTACTTCTAACCTTTTTTGTGTAAATGTTTTTTTTATTTTCCAAACTTTTATAAAAGTAATAAACAAATAATAAATTAATTTTTCTGTTAATTAAATAAGTTCTTCCTTTGTAAAAATTAACTTAAAGTGAGATATAATTTTCTAGAAATAGAAAAAAAATGGCAACATTTTTGGAAGATAAACCAAACTTATAAAGTTAGTTTATCATCCAAACCTAAACTTTACGTATTAGATATGTTTCCTTATCCATCTGGAGCTGGACTTCATGTGGGACATCCGTTAGGTTACATCGCTAGTGATATTTATTCAAGATATAAAAGACACAAAGGTTTTAATGTTCTTCATCCACAAGGATATGATTCATTTGGATTGCCAGCGGAACAGTATGCTATAAAAACTGGACAACATCCCAAAAAAACAACGTCTGAAAATATAAATATGTACAGGAAACAATTGGATAGAATTGGTTTTTCATTTGATTGGTCTAGAGAAATTAGAACCTCCGATCCAAATTATTATAAGTGGACACAATGGATATTCACTTTAATGTTTAATTCATTTTATTGTTCAAAAGAAAAAAAAGCTAAGAGTATTGATGTTTTAATTGATTCATTTAATAATAATGGAGATAAAGACTATCAGGATGATCTTAAGCCACTAGGTTATACTTTTAGTAAATCTCAATGGAATAGTTTTGATGAAAAACTAAAATCAGAGATTTTAATGAACTTTAGGTTAGCCTATTTAACAAATGGTGATGTAAATTGGTGCGAGGAATTGGGTACAGTTTTAGCAAATGATGAAATCATTAATGGAGTAAGTGAAAGAGGAGGATATCCAGTTACTAAAAAGGTAGTTAAACATTGGTGTCTTAGAATTAGTAAGTACTCTGAAAGACTTTTAAATGATCTAGACAAAATAGAATGGCCAGAACCACTTAAAGAAATGCAAAGAAACTGGATTGGAAAATCTAAAGGTGTATCTATTACTTTTCAAGTTGAAAATTCCAATAAGCAAATTGAAGTATTCACAACTAGACCAGATACAATCTTTGGAGTTTCATTTTTGACAATTGCTCCTGAATATGAAGATACTTCTGAATTATCTTCTTCTAATAATAAATCATCAATCAAAAAATATATAAGTGAGGTTTCAAAAAAAACTGAAAGAGATAGGTTAACGGATGTCAAAACAGTTTCTGGAGTTTTTTCGGGTTCTTATGCAATTCATCCTTTTAATGGAAAAAGAATTCCTATCTGGATTTCGGATTATGTTATTGCTAGTTATGGAACTGGAGCAGTAATGGGTGTGCCAGCAGGTGATCAGCGTGACTTTGATTTTGCTAAAAAATTTCAAATAGACATTCCAAATATTTTTAAAAATATTGATATATCTAAAGCCGCATTTTCTGATAAATTTGGTTTTACACTAATTAATTCAGATATATTAAATGAAATGGACTACAGCACCTCATTGGATTTAATAATTAAAGAAATTGAAAATAGAGGTATTGGAAAATCTAAAATACAATATAAACTAAGAGATGCAATTTTTAGTAGACAGAGATACTGGGGTGAGCCAATTCCAATTTATTATAAAGATGGTATTCCAAAAAACATAGATTTAGATAACTTACCATTAAAGCTCCCTGAAGTTGATAATTTTCTTCCAACAAAAAATGGTGATTCACCTTTGGGTAATTCAAAAAAATGGGCATGGAATGAAAACATCAAGAAAGTAGATTTAAATGAAAACATTAATAATGTTGACACTTTTCCTTTGGAATTAAATACAATGCCAGGTTGGGCTGGGAGTTCTTGGTACTTCTACAGATATATGGATCCAACTAACGACAAAGGTTTTGTTTCAAAAGACTCACAAGATTATTGGTCAGATGTAGATGTATACTTTGGAGGAAGCGAACATGCTACAGGTCATTTACTTTATTCAAGGTTTTATCAAAAGTTTCTTTATGATTTTAAGTTTTTAAATAAAATCGAATATGCCAAGAAACTTATAAATCAAGGTATGATTCTTGGAAATTCTGCATTTATTTATCGTAACCCTTTAACCTCAGAGTATTTTTCATCTGATTTAACATCTGAAATTAAATTAGATAAAATTAGAATTGATATAAAGTATGTTAAAGGAGAAAATGAAGTTGATCTAGAAATGCTTCAAAATGAAGATAAAGATTTTAATGAATCTATTTTCAAAACAAAAAATCAAAAGTTTCTGTGCGTAAGAGAGCAGGAAAAAATGTCAAAATCAAAATTTAATGTAGTAAATCCAGATGAAATCTGCAACCAGTATGGAGCAGACACTCTAAGAATGTATGAAATGTTTCTTGGTCCAATTGAACAGTCTAAGCCCTGGGATACAAGAGGAATATCTGGAGTTCACTCATTTCTTAAAAAGTTTTGGAACTTATTTTTTAATGAAGATGAAATAAAACTTTCAGATGAAGAACCTACTAAAGAATCTTTAAAAACCCTTCATAAAACAATAAAAAAAGTATCAGAGGATATTGAGAGACTTAGTCTTAATACTTGTATAAGTTCCTTTATGATATGTGTTAACGAGCTTAGTTCTATAAACTGCAATAATAAAGATATTCTTGAAAAATTACTGATTCTTATTTCTCCTTTTGCTCCTCATTTTGCAGAGGAATTATGGAGTCAAATAGGGAATAATAAATCAATTGTCAATGAAAAATATCCTGAATACATAGAAGAATATCTATTTGAATCTGAAAAAACATATCCTGTTTCATTTAATGGTAAAACAAAATTTACAATAAACCTCTCATTAGATTTAAATAAAAATGAAATTCAAGAAGCTGTTCTTTCTAGTGAAAAAACAAAATCTTTTTTAAACAATTCTAACCCTAAAAAGATAATTATTGTTCCTGGTAAAATTATTAATATCGTAATATGATAGATCCAATTTATGAAATTGTTGGTTTATCAGCAGCTATTTTTACTACGTCTGCATTTGTTCCTCAGGTTTATAAGATATATAAAGAAAAAAATGCTGATGGTATTTCATTAACAATGTACATCATCTTATTTATTGGCGTAATACTTTGGCTAATTTATGGAGTCTTAATTGGAAGTTTATCTATAATTATAGCAAATGGTGTTACAGCATTGTTACAGCTTAGCATAATTATACTAAAGTTAAAAAATTTATAAAATTTTTTAATTTTTCACATATTAACTAAATTTGTAAAAAATAAATAAATGGAATATTTCATGTTTTTTGATTCGCTTTACTTTTGGATAGCTGCTCCAATTTTTGCACTGAGCGCATATGTTCAATATAAACTTAAATCAAAGTTTAAAAAATTTTCAAAACAACGTCTTTCTGCAAATCTTACTGGAAAAGAAATTGCTGAAAAAATGTTAAATGATCATGGTATTTATGATGTAAAGATCATTTCGGTAAAAGGTCAGCTTTCAGACCACTATAATCCTCAAAAAAAGACTGTAAACTTAAGTGAAAGTGTTTTTAATAAAGCAAACACTGCATCTGCTGCTGTTGCTGCTCATGAATGTGGGCACGCAGTTCAACATGCTAAGGGTTATGAATGGCTTAAAATGAGATCTATTCTTGTCCCAATGGTAAGTGTTACCTCTAATTTAGGAATTTGGTTTATACTAGGTGGAGCTTTTTTAGCTCAGAGTTCACCAATACTTGGAGAAAATATACTTTCACTGGGAATTCTTGGCTTTGCTTTTGGTACACTTTTCAGTTTAATAACCTTACCTGTAGAATTTGATGCAAGTAAAAGAGCAATCTATTGGCTTGAAAGAAAAAGAATTGTAAATCAAAGAGAGCTTATTCAATCAAAAGAAGCATTAAATTGGGCAGCTCGAACATATGTAGTTGCGGCCTTAGCTTCAATTGCTAATTTAGTCTATTTATGGTTTCGATTTGGAAGAAGGAATTAGTTAGCCTTTAATATATTTATCAATTGCCATCGCCATTGAGGGAAATAATTCAGTTGGCGCTTTAATATCGATTCTAAGATTCTTTGCTTTAGCTGCCTCCTCAGTTGTATTTCCATAAACAGCAATTAGTGTCTTGTTTTGCTCAAAATCTGGAAAATTCTCAAATAAAGATTGAATACCTAGGGGACTAAAAAACACAAGTATATCATAGTATACATCTCTTAAATCAGATAAATCACTAACTACAGTTTTATAAAGTTGTGCTCTATCCCATGATATCTCAAATGAGTCTAAAGTTTTAATTATATCAGGATTTAAACTTCCAGAGGTTGGAGCTAAAAATTTTTCTTTATTAAATTTTGTAAATGTTGCTTCAAGATCTCTAAAATTATTATTGCCAACATAAATTTTTCGTTTTCTGTAAACCACATATTTTTGAAGGTAATATGCCACAGCTTCTGATTGACAAAAATATTTTGTCTGAGCAGGGACTTTAAACCTCATCTCTTCAGTAATTCTAAAAAAATGATCAACAGAGTTTCTGCTGGTTAAAATGACATTTTGAAATTTGGAAAAATCAACCCTTTGAGCCCTTACCTCTTTAGCACTAAGTCCTTCAACATGTATAAATTTTCTAAAATCAATTTTGACCTTGTGTTTTCTTATTAACGAAGAATATGGCGAGTTTTCATTAGTAGGGGTAGGCTGAGATATTAAGATAGTTTTAATACTCATACGGTAATCTTAGGTTGAATACAAATCTTGATATAACCATAACCAAGGGGCTAGTTTGAACGCACAAAGATACAAAATAAAATATATAAATTCTTTTGCTTCAGACTTTATAATTAAACTCATGTAGTTTTTTGTCTGAAAAATAAAATGTAATCCAATTAATATAAAAAAGACATGTTTTAGAGAGTCAATTGTGTAAAAGGAGTTTAAGTTATAGATAACAAAGTTGAAAAACAAAAGGAGCCCAATTACAATATTTATAATATAATTTTTAAAAAAAATAAACTTAAACTTAGAGCTTAAAAATATTTCTATAACATATTTAATGATTAGAAATCTAATCAAAAGCATCAAAAAAATAAATAAATTAATAGAAAGAAAATCACTTAACAATTTTTTACTCATTCCCTCAAGCTTAATAGATCCATTAAAGTAAAACGAGCCTAAGTAAACTATTATTACTCCATTAATGAGGGTGAAAAAGAATATATAGAAATAATGTAAATAGTTTATTTTGCTATGAATGTTAAGATCATTAGAATTATATGGAAAGAAAATATTCGCAAAGTGATAATATGCACTTCTAAATAAATAAAGTAATTTTACCTTTTGAAAAACTTGAAAAAAATAAAATATTAGTATTAAGAATAATACAAAGACGCTTGTTATATCTTGATTCTCAATCATTATTTATATTCTTGTATTAACAAAACTATGGAATAACTAGTAAATAATATGAAAGGCAAT
>TARA_B100001057_G_scaffold165362_3_pt1 | contig 19160 bp, 31 predicted proteins | sample TARA_B100001057 | Tara Oceans TARA_B100001057 (sample SAMEA2621839) | marine metagenome | biome: marine biome (ENVO:00000447); feature: surface water layer (ENVO:00002042); material: "saline water (ENVO:00002010), including plankton (ENVO:xxxxxxxx)" | depth 5 m
GATAATACCGCTTGATAAGACTTTTTCTCCAAAGTCTCCGTTGATACATAAAAGGTTGTCACCTGTTGCGTTAAGTCTACTCATCTTCGTTCCAGTCGTCCTCGAATATAGGCACCATCTCTATATCTCCATTGGGCAATTCCACCTCCTTATACCCTATTGGTTCTTTACTTTGTGCCTGTGCTTTTGATTTGGCTACCTGTTGTTCAGTTACTTCTTGTGCAGATTTTTCTTCTTGCATTGCAACATCTTTAGGTTCTTCTTTGACTACTGGGTCTGGAGCAATTTTAGACTCCGCTTTACCTGTTGATTGGGTTTTTACTTCTGGGGATAAGTCTGAAGGTTCAACGTTTACTTCACCAAATGATGGTTGTGCATTTTTAATACTTACTTGTTCTGACTCTGACCCATCAACATTTTTATAATGATCTCTTGCTCTCTGATCGGCAGTTTTAATAATCTTGCCACCGGGTCCAATGAGATCACCTTTGCCATTTACTGACATATTTCCGATAGCAGGTGCATCGCCCTGTTGGGCAATAATAGACTCCATGTCTATAACTTTGCCTTTACTTGTTAAATGCTTACTCATCCTTTAAAAATTCCCTAATGTCTAAATTATATTTAAGGCTATCAACCTTATGTATTCCGAGTAAGTATAGTACATAACTTGCAACACTACTACCTCTACCGACACCCCAAACTATTTCATGTTTTCGCATGGTATCAATAATATATATCAGTGCTCTAAGTATAGGATATAAGTTCCTGGCCCTATACATTTCTAACTCTTCTACTACTCTATTTATTTGTTCTGGGGTAGGTTCTGGTGGTAGTTTGTGGACCACATACTCGTCTATATCTATATTTAAATAGTGTTCTGGTATCATCCATTGCGATTGCATACTAGCATGAAACGTTTCTATATCAATTCCCATGTCTGCTAATAGTTTCAAAGGCGACACTTCTAACTCATTGCATTTATTATTAAAGTTGTTTACATCATCAGTAGGTATAAATTCTATATCTTCAAGTGTTCTATTGTTATACAATAGTTCAATGCCTGTGTCTTCACAGTTTTGACTTCTACTGAATTTATCTAAACGATCTTTGGTTTCCATGTTTTCTTTTTAAACTCATCTAAGTTTATTATTTCACCAGTTTCTTTTGTGCCTGGATTCAATATTGTTTTCACTTTCTCTTCTATCTTTACAAACGGATCTGTAACTGCAATTTGTGTGTTATCATAATGTTCGTCCATAAATCTGTCATACTCTTCTTGATCTTTTGCACTACCATCATATGTAGAAATATCATTTCTAAACCACCATGGTATTTCATTAAACTTTATTCCATCAATCATTTCATCCATAGTGGGTAGATGCTCGTAGTTCAATTCATCATCGATATAATTATACGATGTATTAGTTCTTAAGTCAAGTATTTCTACATTACCTATATAGCAATGCTCAGTTATTGCTTTAAACTTAGAATGCATTACAACATTTAAACATGCGTCGCCTGTATTAGGAATGTACACTAATGGATTGTCAACATCCATACAGTTCTTTAAAACAAAGTCTGCTACGTTAGGATCAAAAACTATAGCATTATCAAATACTGCTTCTAACATAAAGTTGATTTTATGATAGTTAAGAGAGTGATAGTATGAAACATCTTTTTCTTTGAAGTCCTCTTCAGGCACCAATGTAAATTCTACATTTACTGTGTAAGGTATTATATCCAAAGAATATGTTACATCGTCTGCGTGTAAAACTTTCATTACATAGATATTCTTTGATATCTTTGTGTGATTATTTCTTGTTGTTATATACATAAGCCTGTGCTAATAATTTTTTAATTGCTGTTTTCTTTAATTCTTCTTTTACTTCTTCAGGTACTGGTTCTGGATCTACTTGCATTTCTCCTTCACCTATTTCAATTACCTGAGGACCTTCCTCTAAATCTTTCTTTGCAATGTCTAATTGTATTCTTTCCCTATATTCAAATCTTGCTTCATTTAAGTATTCTTCTAATTGTCTGTATGCAGGATAGTTTGGATTCGCAGTGAGTAACTTCTTAGATAATTCATCGATATGATTAAGAAGTTCTTCATTGTTATATTCACTAAAGTCATTAAACATTTTTTATTTTAAGCAGATATTTATAGTACGGTGGTGCATCTTTAAATCCTATTTGTCTGCCTCTTACCACCGCTTCGTGTATTTTTAGTTTTTCATTTTTAATAAATTCTTTTGCTAATTCTACACCTGCTTTACTATTTATAGGTGCCTTATATTCAAACGAGTCCCATAATGATAACATTCCATAGGTGCGTTCTTCTAGACTTGCATCTAGTTTACCAAAGATAATATTGCTTTCTTCGTCAGAGTAAATCTGATTCAGCGGTTTTGTAGAATTTTTCATAATTAGTTTGACTTAATGTGTTAAATGCAAAACGTTGACTAAAAATCAAATCTAAGTTAGGCAATGCATTTTTTGTGCAGAACTCTATAGCAAAGTTTTGATTCCTGCCTCCAACAGATAAATTGTAATTGTTTATAATACTTTCACTAAATCCTGCAGGTAATTTGTAATTATTCAACTTAGATCTACCAGGGTCAACAATATTGTAATCTTCAAAAGAAAGTTTAGACCTCAGTACTTTAATGTCCTTTACGCCTACATACGCCGTCTGTATTGCATTTTTTTCTGCCTCTACGAACTTTATAACACTTCTATTATTGCTACTTGTTAATAAGATATAATCTTCTTCATCCTCTAGAATTTTCCAATCCCAATTGGCCATGTAAAAGTCAATTGTGTTCTTTAAATTATTTGTATTGTACACCAAGCCATAAAAGTTAAGCAATTCGCTTGGATCACGTTGCGTGTTTCTTCTATCAAATGAATCATCTAGATATGATTCCATTGCGTGTTCACCGGCAACTGTTAATGAAAAACCATTTGGGTCTTCGATCTCTTGGAATCCATCTGGTTCATTGCTGTAAAAACCTAATCCATATATGCCACTAGGTGAATTAAAAACTGATTTAACATGTAAAATAACTCCACCTGCTGTCCACCAAGACGATACATCTTCAACACTTTCATTTGCTTGTTTGAATCCTAAAGATAAAAAATTATCGAATACATCTGGCTCTTGAATAGAACTTTTGTATTTTAAGAATGTTAGATCAACTGTTGGTTTTGTCATTTACCTGCTCCTCTTCAGCAGTTTCACATGTGCCACAACAATCTGGAGTTCCGCATTTATCATGAAGAACACCGTCTTCGTCGTAACCATTTTCGTTTACTTTCTTTAAAGGTTCGTCGCGATTAAGTTTTACTTGCTTCACTTCCATATAGATATTTATCTTATCTTTATGGTCGCTTATCTACTATTTCATCAATTAATCCGTAATCTAAAGCCTCCGTTGCAGTCATAAAATTATCACGTTCTATGTCTTTATTAACTTCATCAAAGGTTTTACCTTTACTATTGTGTTTTACATAAATTTCTGTAAGTTCATCACGCATACGTCTTATTTCTTGTGCGGCAATCTCTATGTCTGTTTGCTGACCTCTAGCACCACCACTTGGCTGATGTATCATGTGCCTTGCTTTTGGTAGCATATATCTTTTTCCAGGTGCTCCTGCATTAGCAAGTAGGCTTCCCATACTACATGCCTGCCCCATTACTATTGTTGATACATCTGGCTTGATATATTGCATTGTATCATACATGGCCATACCTGCAGTCACTACGCCTCCTGGACTATTGATGTAAAAGTTTATGTCTTCTGTGCTATCTTCTGCTTCTAAGAATAATAATTGAGCACAAATACTATTTGATACTTGGTCGTTTACTTCCCCATTAAGAAATACAATTCTTTCTTTTAACAGTCTGCTATAGATATCATAACTACGTTCGCCTCCTGCTACTTTTTCAACTACATACGGTATAAAATTCATTTTTGCTCCTAATACTTATTACCAAGTCTTCTTGTTGCTTGGGTAAATGCTCTACCATTTTTATTTATTGTATCATATTTTCTTTCTGGAACCAATTTGATAGCATCAGGGAAAGTGTTCTCTATGATAACTTTATGCATTGTACTATGAAATTGCTGTAGAGTCAAGTCATTTATTGACATACCTAACATTATTTGTGGTACTTCTGGTATTCTCCATGGTACTATGATATTATGATGATCTATACTTAGAATTTCTTTATTGCATAATATGGCATTAAGTATCCATTCTCTAGCACCTTCTATGTCACCACCTTCGTAATATTCCCAATGATATAAACATTCACTGAGATGAAAGTATGTTAGATATGCATCATCGTAATCATCTATAATATCATCATAGTCCATGCCGTAGCATTTATAAAGTGATCTCATATGCATTGGAAATCTCATTGTTTCAATGCCTCCACTAAAGCCTGTAAAGACAGCAGTAAATGGTTCAGCAATCATGCATTCTTTATAACACTCGTAACTTCTCATGTATTCATTGTATAAAGGAGTTCTAATACTACGTTTATGACTTTTTAACAAGTCGGGTATATCCCAGCCACTCGTAGTATAATTTATTGTAACTGGGAACTTATACTTTTTGATAATTGCTAAGATTACAGCAGTATCAAGTCCGCCACTAAAGTATAATATAGACTTATTGAACTTTGAACAAGCGGATGATATTCTTTCAGCAATCTTTTCTTCTATGATTTTTGCACCAGATTCAAATGTTATGTCCTTGTAATTGTAATCTGGTATTACTGACTCTGTAAAATGAGAGTTGCCATCGTATTTGAAATGGTCAATAGTGCAAGGTTGTTGATCACCATAAAATGCTACATTATTTGTAATCAAAAGTCCTGTGTCATTATTGTAAAATGTTTTACTTTGATTATAAAAAGGCATTGATATATCAATAACATTATCTACTATATCAATTTTAACATGCTCGTACTCATGTCCTTTGTAAAAGCCAGTTTTAGTATTTTCCCAAAACATATCCAAGTAGAGACAAACCTCATCGTTCTCATACATGCATGATAAATGTTTAGGTTTTGGAAAGTCTTTTTTTGCTAATAAAAATATCATCTACCCTGTAACACACCAAAGTGTTTAAAACTCTTTTGTACTGCAACTGCTTGTACATAAGCATCTGCAAGAGCACTATGGTGGTCTGCTTGATCTCCGTCTAAGTTCTTACGAGGATCACCAGGCATAAGATTAAAAAGTGTTCTGCTATCACATATTTGCCAGTAGGCCCAATTATTGTGATGTCCAAATTGTTCGTACATGTTTTCAAGTATTACCATATCAAACTGTGGACCTTGGCACCAAATGTTATTGCAACCTACTAACCACTTATTAAGTTTCTTACAGAATTGTATAATACTTATCCTTCCTTCGTCTCCTAATGCTTCTTGTCTAATATGTTCGTCTTGTTTTGCCCACCATTGAAGTGTGCTGTCAGATATTACTCTGCCCATATGGACTTGGTCATCAACATCAAGTCTTTCAAAAAATCCTGAGTGTGGTTCAGTGCCACTCCACGGATCAAACTTAACAGCACCAACAGTCAATACAACACAATTAGGTCCAGTACCTAGTGTTTCTATATCAATCATTGCATGTGTGGCCATAAGATTACTCCATTTAAAGTATATTATACGGCTTTATTGTGGGATTGTCAACCTAATAGTTTGTCATAGAATACTACATGGCTGGCACATTTATTGCATAAAGTAGTGCCTCTAATGTAGCAAAAGTATAGTGGGTTTGAATGTTTATATTTTCGACATCGTCGACATGTGATCATTAATAGTCTTCTAATTCTAGTTCGTCTATTTTATTTTGCAGGTCTCTTATTGCGTCTTCAAATACTTCTTCTAGTTCGTATATTGCAGACTCTAGTTTATTCTTTGCGGCATATACTTGCCTTTCATTGTAGTCGTCTAATTCTAAACCAACATCTTCAGCCAGTGTGCCTAGTTTACTTACTATCTCTACATGCGTATCAACATACTTGATATCTCTAGTAATCTCTCTAGCACGACTTAATGCACTTTCTAAATCGTACAACTTGTCTTGTAATTTATCTTTCATGTCTGCATTATAACTAGTATCTTGTTGTTCGTCAACCATTTCAGTAATTTTTAGTTCTGGTATTTTAATCTTTTCGCCGTCATTCTTAACAACTTTAAGATCTTCTGGATTAACTGGCTCTACACCTTGTTGAACAGGGTTGATAATTCTTTTTATTTTGTCTTTTACAAATTCAAAGTCTTTAGATTGTAATGCTAATACCATACCGGGCGGTTGGTTAGGCAAAGTTAGTTTTCTAAAAACACGATAAACATCTTGACCAGGAAATTTATCTCTAGCATCAATTACGTTTTCGTATATTCCGTCTTTAACTGTACCTGCTTTTGATTTTTTCTTTTTCTTTTTCTTCTTTTTTCTAGAAGGGAAATATCCACCATAACCTACAAAGAACCCACCACGTTGAGTAGTTGGTTCAGCACTTGTAGGAGTGGAATCGGCGGAAGAAGTAGCGGAACTATCTCCAGAACCACCACCATCTGCAGACCCACCGTCTCCACTTGAACCTGCTGATGCACCACTGCCACCTGAAGAACCAGAGCCTCCTGCTCCTCCTACAGCACCACCGCCACCGGCTCCACCGCCGCCAGCACCACCGCCTCCGCCGCCTCCGGCTTCTGCGTCTAGTCGTGCCATACTTTTCTTCTTGATGGCTTCTATGATGTCATCGTATTTCATTATTAATATGTTGCGTCTAACGTTTCTATTTCTGCTTCTGTTTTGTCTGATTCGACTAAGGTACTTGCGTCATAACCTGTTGCTTTCCATAAAGTATTATCTGAATACTTTTTAAAATATTGGGTCATTGTACCAGAAACATCTCTACAAAATATACATTTGTAAGCAGTTTCGTCAACTGGTGTGTTACCATCAGCCGCCGCAACTTCTTTAGCATGTACCAATGCTACGTCTGGGTCTACACCTTTTGCAACCATATCATCTCTAATTTTCTGCCATGTATCTAATGGCGTTGCTAATGTATAATGGCTCATTTTATTCCTCTTTATAAATTGTCCAGGCACCATATAGTATCATACCATAGGCAATTAAGTTTACTGGTGCTAATATCATTACAATACCACCACCTATTAGAACTGCTCCATCCCAGGAAGTTCTTTCTTGTGTTCTGTCAAATATCCAATCTTTAAGTTTGTCCATATTGATCTCCTAAACTATGTAAGTATTTATCTATTTGACTTGCGGAGTCTCCTCATCAAGGTTATCTACATACTCAATGTAATGTGGCATTGCATGATCAGAAACTATATCAAAGAAACTAAAACGTTTGCAGGCATCTACAAATCCTCTTAGTCTATCTTTTACTCTTTGCCAATACGTTGATTGTCTAATGTTACCAAATCTATTAATATACATTAATTTCCCAGCATGTACAAAACCAAACATAAATGGTGGTACACGTGGTACAATATCATTATTATTAACATATCTATGGTATGAGCCTATTTTACAACCTTCCAAGTGACGTCTAAATGCTCTTGTACCAACTCTAGGTTGTCCAAAAGTTCTTAGTTCCTCAACTGGAATCTTGTCATAGCATAACATTTCTGCTACAAGAACAGCCATTGCTCCGCCTAAACTATGTCCACAAACATAAACTTTTTCTTTATTTTTTCTGTTAGCCTTAACAGTTTTTAAAATATCTGGATATACTTTATTTGCCTCTTCCCAAAATCCTGAATGTACCATGCCGTTTCTTTCGTGTCGAATTGGTATAGTTTTTAAATCCGCTAATACATCTGCAAATTGTGTTGGTTCTGTTCCGCGACATGCAACTACAATTTCACCTGCACCAAAATATACCCATGCTTGGGCATTTTCTACAGAAACAAAGACAGGATTCTTTTTACCAAATCCTGCAGGGCGTTTCTTTTTTCTTTCAGGATCATCAGGATCAAGGTAACTACGACCTGCTAGTCGGGCCATGACTTTGGCCTGTGAAATCTCTTCCAGATTATCAGAGATTAATTTATTTTCTACACTCATAATTACTCCTACCTAATTATGTATGTATTTATCGTTTGTAAGTATTTGATTCTGACTAAGAACTTGATAAGAAAAAGGCCCCACATAGTGAGGCCTTAGTGTTACTTTTTTACCTTCTCTCTGGGCAAGAGTTTTACGGATTTAGAATCTGATTATCGGTTCCATAGCGATGTACATAAACCATATGGTAAACAGTAAGCCTCCTAACGTGAGCAGGTCTTGACATGTTTGTCCATCTGGACAGTACTTCTCTTTGAAGTCTTCAAATTTATCTGGTAAATTTTTGAAGGTATTTGTAACAGAAATTTTAATTGTATCTGTTGTCATATTTTTCTCCTAGTCTAAATTACAATTAGCACTAGTCGTTCACAACTCCTTACGGACTTTGCTCAGGGGTTAAAGTTCCTTAACTTTTTGATTTCTTTTGTTGTATCTTCACATTGAGACCTACTGCGGATACTTACCGCTACAACCGACAATCAACAACCGTCCTGTTGTGGAAGAGACTAACAATCTTCCATGAGTATTTATCAATCATTAACACATCAGTTAAGTTTTATGGTGTTTTAAGTCGTTTTTATTAAAACTTTGCCCCAACCTTGTCTGCGTTTGTAATACATCCTGTCCATGTATTCTTCTTCAGTGTCATAAGGCATAAGCAATTCTAAGGTAAGTTCGCTTTTGTCTTTGGTAAGTTCTATATCATCATTAATATAATCCATAAAATTATAATCAAATGACATATTCATTGGATACTCTATGTCCATGTGAGTAACATAGAATGTTTGAAACTTCATAAGTGGTGAATAATATTTGTCAGGTATGTCTAACCATTCCTTGCTACACACTTTATCCACAAAGTTCCATATTTGTAATGGCTCTTTATGAAAGTCTTGTTGTGCAGACCACATAAGTGTATGTCCACTAAAGCCATCTGCTATTCCTGTTTCTAAATATTCTGTAAGTTGTGACTTGGCTGTATCAAATAGTTGTTTCACATAACCGTTGTCCTCTTGTATGTGTTGCCATAATCTATTATAAAAGTCTAAGTAACTCATATCTTTGTACTTGCGTAGGAACCTACTAATGATTTGTGTCCAACCATAGTTGTGAAAGTTATTGATCATCCAGGCATATAACCAACTGTCTATAAACTTAGGCATTGGCATATCCTTTGTACCACGAACAAGAGTTACACTTTCACTGATGCCATCTTCTTCTTCAAAGCCTGATATATAATCTTTAACAACAATAGTATCTATTTCATGTTCTTGTCGTTGCTCAGGAGTATTAAGATGTGCGTTTTCTAGTAATTGTGCTAACCAACTTTCAATAGCATTGTGTTGGCCCATTTCAATTACATCACATAATCCTTTACTCCAACTTTCAAATGTTTCTTTAGGTAAGCCTAGTATGAGTTCTGTGTAACTAGGTATCTGTTCTTTGTTACATATATCAAATATGTGTTTGAGATTACTAAACTCCATGTTACGTCTTTGTATTTCGTCTAATACATCCATGTCCATACTTTGTACACTTAGAGTTAGTCCTCTATTGAAGCCACTACTGATAAACAATTTAACAATCTTCAATACATCTTCTGAACTATTCTTATACCATGTTGCGTCTACTACTTGTGGATAGCCAAACTCTTTTTGCAATGTTACAAGTTCTTCAGTGAATTGCATGTCGCGGTCTTTGAACACACCAAAGTTTGCGTCTGCTATTGTAACGTAATCCATTTTGTTATGAGCCATCCAATGTAATTCTTGTAACACTTTTTCTTCTGGAAACTTTTTAAGTTTGCTATAAGTTAGTCCGCCCCAGTCACAGAATGTACAAGCAAAAGGACAACCACGATTAGTTTCTAGTGTACCATTCCAAAGTACACCTGGATTGTCTACTATAATCTTTTCAAACACACCTGTTAAATAAGGACTTGGTATGTCTAGTTCTGTTAGTCTAGGATAGTTATATATTTTGTCTATAAGTTTACCGTTGATTAGATTGCGTAATATATCTGTAAAACTTAGTTCGCCTTCTGCTAAACTTATTGTGTCTACATACTTGTGATGTTTAAAAAATTCTTCTTCTTCTGGTCTGTCTGTGACTTGTGGTCCACCAAATACTATTTTACATTTAGGATATCGCTCTTTGACTTTTTGTGCAACTGCTTTACTCCATTCCCAGTTCCACATATAACAACTAAATGCAATTATGTCTGGGTTCTCTAGTCTATCAACTAACTTATCTACATTCTCTCTGCGGAATATTATGTCTTTTAGTTCTACATTTTCTTTAATATCATCAAATTGACTAGCATAACTCCACAGACAACCAATGCTGTATGGAATCCAATAGCCAGTTTTGCCAGCAATTCCAAACCTAAAGTTTGGCTGACAAAGATATAAGTTTAACATACCAATATTTATCAGTCAAAAAAAAGCCAATGCAGATGCACTGGCTATAAAACTTTTAGTTTACTTAGGTAACTTGCCGTAAGGGTTTTTGTATTTAAGTGCTTCTGGTGTATCCTTTGCCGCTCTCACTAACCAATAAAATGGTAGTAAGTTTAAAAAAGGAATACATAAAGCAATTACCCACCAACCACTATGACCTCTGTCATGTAATCGTCTCACAGCAACACTCAGTGATGCTGGCAATGTTACAATTATCCAAATCAATAAAAATATTCCTGCGTTATTGTTTTCTGAAAACGGTTCATACCAATTAAAGAATTGAATACCTATAAGGTGATCTATTCCTATTGCCACAAAAGCAATAATACTAGAATACAAACTAAAGAACCAATACTCTGGTCTATTACTTCTTCCGCTAAAGTCTTTCCATCTGTCTACTAAAACTGTTCTCAAGTTGTTAGTAAAGTGGTTTACTATATTCATATAAATCCTTGTATAATAATGTTTATAAATTATACGCATTTATTTATTGGTCAAAAGAAAGCCAGTTACTAGAACTGGCTTTTTGAATACTTGGTCCTTGTATTGTTTACTTGAAAGATGCTTTGGCTTCTTTCACTAGATCTGCTTTTTTTCTACGCAAATCTAATTCTACACCGTTCTCTCTTGCTAATAGTTCTAATTCTGCTTTAGTCTTTTTATTAAGTTCAGCAGTGGTTGGAACTTTTGATTTAGCAGGAGCCGATGGGGCCGGTGCTGGTGCAGATACTGGTTTGCTTTCTACAACATCATCTTTCTTAAAGAATGAATGCCATACAACAAAACCTACTACTGCTACAACAACGATACCTATGATTGAATTTTCCATGGTTTATCTCCTCAATTGGTTATCTAGTTTCTCTAGTAGATCATATCGATCTTTTTCAAATGTATGTGTTAAGTTGTAAGGATTGTATCTTTTGTAAGTAGTGCTTTTAATTCTACTAGCAACTTCTTCAACTATTAATTTGTCCTTTACATCTTTGAATCCTACAATATCAGAAATGACATTTTCAAATTCCACTCCATCAACATTTTCCAGTAACTTGAATAATGCTAAATCAAACTCAAGATAACTGAATCCAAACTGATCCTCATCTGAATTAGAAATACCTAATCCATCTGTAGGAACAGCAAATACGACACTATCTGGTACGCCTTGCATTTCAGCAAGAGCAGGGACTTCCCAACTTTTGCTCAATGATTGTATAGGTGATACGTCACCAACGTCACCATGTAGTGTCCAAAAACCTGCGGCCAGTTCTGAAAAGTTATCAGTACTCGCTACAAATCCTTGACTCGCTCCAGCAAGATTATACAATGTAATCATTCTTAGTCTGGCACGAATGTTCCCTTTTCTAATTTTACTAGAGTAATCATTACTGATTAAACTAGCATCTATTTTATATTGTTGTTGAAGCACACTATTATATGCTTCTGTTAAATCGATATGTCTGTGGTCAATTCCTAATGCTTCTGCTGTTTCAAACCCTCTGTCTGTTTCATCTTCTATTTGGTTAATAGGCATGGTTACACCTATTACATGATATCCTGCGTCTCTAAATAAACTAGCCGTTAAGGCACTATCAATACCTCCACTTAATCCAACACATACATTACTAATCTTATATCTGTTTGCATAGTCAACTAAGTTCTGTATGATTGCATTTCTTAATACTTGCAGTTTTTCTACAGACATGTACTTGCCACTTTTAATATAACTATCTAATAGTTTATCAAAGGCAGGCGACAGTACAGGCTTTCGGTTATAATCAAGAATAAGTTTCTTGATGTTTGCGTATTCTGTTTTCTTATTCATCTGTTTCCTCATCATGTTCAATCATATGGTCAATCCATTCTTTAACATCTTCAGATATTACTTGGTGTTTAGAATTTGAAGGTTCTTTTAATCCAAAACCTATTGCGAGTGCTTGTGAGTAATAATGATATGCACCGCTTAGGTTAGCAATAAATTCAACGTCATTAATATTAATGCCTAAATCTTTTGCAATCCAAACTGCATTCTCTATTATTTCTCTACAAGCATCGTTGACCACTTCCTGTAGTATAGTATCATCGCCTTCGGCAGAAGTAATTTTTTCGCGATATTTATTTAAATCAACTACGTTGTCAGTCATTAAGTTTTATTTTTTTCTAAGTCTTCAATCTTGGCCTTAAGGATTTTAATCATATTAGATTCATTTTCATCTAATAGTTTTGCTCCTATGTGTACTTTTTCTTTTTTTAAAGTATCAACATGCTCTTCTAATTCTGCTATGCGTTGTTCAGCAGAGGACAATGCTTCGATCAATTGTTTTTTAGTCATTTGAGTTTTGCTTGTCATATTAGTTAATTACCTTAAATTTATCGTAAACTATGTATAAACTGGTTCTAGTATTGCCTTCTGGCACCTTAGCCATCATACCATGCAATTCTTTATTTGTGTTAAGTAAAATGTAACCACTGCCTTTTTTATATGGTGTTGTTAGAAGTTCTTCGCCATGTTCTACACCAAATACAGGCTTTAAAAATGTTGTGCCACATCTTTCATCACAGTCATTATCTAAATATATCTGCATAGTTACATTTAAAACCTTTTGATCACAATGTGGAAACAATTCAAATCCTGCTGAGTCTCTCCACATACTGGTGTTGGGTATGCCTAGTCCAGGCAAATCAAACTTTTCTTTTATAGGTTCAATTGTTTTTTGTAATTGAATACTGATGTCATGATTATCATACAAGTCTGCTCGGACTCTATGAATTTTGTGTGTTTCAGGTGGGTGTGCATATATTTCATATCTTTTTGTTGAGGGTTGATCAAATACTTCTTTGGCATATTTTATTTCATCGTCTGTCAATACATCATCTAGAACCATAAGTTTACATTGATGTGGTTCATAATCTTCTGTTACTGTATCTAATACTGTCACATCAGTATTTAAAATGTAATCTCTAAGCCTAGTAAACATCCAATCAAACATGTCCGTGAGCCAACAAATGTACAATTAAGAAGTATGTTAAACCATGTGCAAACTGATCTGTGCCGTGTATTATCCAATATAATTGCTCAGAAGGATTTGTATTTGCTTTATCCCATGCTTTGCTTTTAATATAATCTATGTGATAATGTAAAACAAAATCTAATAATGCAAGTGATAAACTTAGTAATGGCGAAACAAAAGTCATTAGCACTATGTATGTAAAAATACCATGCAGTCCTGCGTGTGATAGTCCTCCTGGGTGTCCGTATTTTCCTTTGTGTCGATACATCCAAGGGTATTGCATATAATAATCTGCAATGATATGTTTTGTAAACAACCAAAATAATATATTAAATTCCATAATTCTTCCTGGTGGAGCGAGGGAGACTCGAACTCCCGACCTTCTGGATGCAAACCAGACGTTCTCCCAACTGAACTACCGCCCCAATGCTATTATTTATTATACTGATATGTATATGGAATAGATTTTTGTAGAACGTCAAGTATTGCTACATAAATCAATGTGCTTACTAACAACTTAAAGTCAAATGGTATTGCTTGAATATAAGTTTGGATTAATGATGCATTGCCTATATTTGCCAAATAAACAGCACCGTTTACAGTCAAATGCCAAATTAAAACACTAGTAAAGGCTGTAAAGTATTTGCTTAAATTAGTAGATATCAACGTGCTGACAATAAAATTTGCATACACAACAAACATTAAACTATAAAAACCTATAATGATATCTGTTAAAAATAACACAGACACAGGTAAAAGATATTGAACTGTTTTATTATTTGTAAAGTATGGTAACATTATTGCTATTGCTAACAACGGTGTAAAGTTAGGTATTTCTAAAAACCTACTTGAAACTAAAGTTAAAAATAAAAATGCTAAAGTAAAATCAAATTTCGTGTTTGATAGATTCTTCCGTACAGGTGCTACATCTTTTACTGAACATTGCATTGATGTATCCTTTTGTTCTAGACCTACCGGCCCACTTAAAAGTTTTTTTACATTCCTTACAATGTCTTTTATGAAGTTTGTATGGTCCCCATTTTTCATCATATGTTACTTGTCGCTTTTGTATAGAGTCTAGACTCTGTTCTTTTTTAGGCATAAAATTCTCATCACTAATGAATTGTTGCGTATGATCTTTCAATCATTGCTGATCTCAATTCCTTATCTGATAAGGCATCGATGAACTCTTCATTAAGTGTAAAATATGTGTCTGCCTCGTCTATTGGGATGTCTGGTCCTGGGATGCCTACCATTCTGCAAATGTCTTCAAACGAAAGTGTGATTCCTTGATCGTGTGCTTCAAACATTAAATCAAGAACTATTTTACTTATTACTTTTTCTAAATCATCTGACATGCTACTATTTATTACATTAAAAAGAAAGGCGAATTAAAACCCGCCTTCCACTACTTTGATCGTGATTTAAAGTCCGAGTGATCAGTAAAGACTATAACTTGGAAGTTTTTATTTAAAGTCACTTAACTTCAAAAATTGACTGGCAATTATTGTTATGTGATTTTAGAGGTATAACACCAGGCAATCTGGAAGACACTCTTCTACTATGTAGTATATTAAATGGTTCTTATGATAGCAATCTAATATAAAGTTATTATACTAAATTTTAATGTCTAGGTCAACCAACCCGGGCCTTGACCTGGCTGGACTTGTTCTTTTATATGTGGTGCCAATAGACTAACTGCTAATGCTATTGTGCTGTTTGTTTCGCATAAACGTTTCATACATGCTTTCCATAAGTCAAAACTTATGCTGTCATTTTCTAATACTTTGTATGTTCTTGTAATAGCATTTGTTAATATGTCGTGTGCAAACAAATTAGCAGTAGTTACGTCTTCATATAGTTTTATATTCTTTGAACCATAGTGTTGTGGGTTCCTCATTAACTTTTGTTCTTCAGGTATGTGTTCTATGATATTTTCTTGTGTGTGCGTTGCACCTGTAACGATATGATAAAGGCTGTCGCTTACTAGAGTAAACTTATGTACATTACTAACAGTTAATAAGTTACTTCTAGTTATACTATTTGGATGTAAATCAATTAGTGTGTCCACAGTACTAAGTAACCACCGTAAGTTTAAATGTTCTAACAATAAATCTTTATACTGAAAGTAAAATTTTTCAAACTCTTCTCTATATTTTTGTTTTTCTGTATCATTCATGCGTCTGGAAGTTACAATCATTTCCATAAGTTTTACAACACATTCGGGTTTGCCTATGTTTTTATTCCATAATGGTATAACTGTTTGCCAAGGAGTTCTTTCGTGTGCTGGTTTATCTGCTATACTAGATTCGTCTATTGGTTCTGTGATTACTTTTCGTAGATCATCCATTGTCTAGTTTTTCTTTGAAATAGATATGATGTGCAAAAAAGTTTAATAGTTTATATTCATTTTTCAAAGGGCCTTTTATTAACTTATCTATCTTCTTATAATTTTCTGATTTGTATCTTTCGATGTAGTAATGTTTTTGTGAACCGTAAGGTGAACGTTGATTGATTGCTGATTTGAACTGTTCTATAATAGTTGATGGACTTTGTTCAATAAAATTTATATATATTGTAGGGAACAAATCACTTCTAGTATCCAGGTTAAGAGGAAATAATCTTAATGCCATAAAATTGGGTCTGTCAGCAAGTGCTTGTTGCATAATAAAAGATAATGGTGCAAGATGTGAATCAAACAATATATTATTGTCTTGCATTAGTTCACCAGTTAATGTTTTTTCAACTAATTCATCAAATGCTCCCTGCATAAACCTGTAACTGTCAGGTGTATATGGTTTCTTTACATCCTTGCTGTACTTGTCAGCAAAATATTCACTGGATACAAATCCACCTAACAATTTATTCACAGGATCTTTGTAGGGTATGTACCAATTGCCATTACCTTGTGGTGCCCAAGAAAAACTGTGTTTAGGTTTGTAATATTGGTAAAACATCTGTTTAAATAGTGTATGATTACCTTTAGGATATAATAATAAACTGTGACTTTTGTCTGACTCTTCAAAGTTAATCCAGCGACCAACTGTCCCACTTGAGTTGTTCCAAATCTTTCTAAGATATGCGGTATCCCATAAAGATTGCACGTCTTCATCAAAGCCACATACATCAAATACATTTTGCAATGTATTAAGTTTTAAATCTTCTTTAGAATATTTGCTCATTGTATTTGTCCATTAAAACAATATCTAGCAATAACACTTTTTCTTGTTATCTTTGCAACATTGTTTTCATTAAGTACTTCGTGGGTGGGTGCAGAATGCCATATACCATTATAGCCTGGGTTATACATTATTGCAGTATTCTTTTTGTATGGTGCGTGACCAATTAATTCAAAAACACTAGGATTATGACTTATTACATATTCCCCAAACTCACTACCCAGATCTTTATCTGGATTATCTCCAACGTATTCCCAAAACATTGTGCCTAGCACTTCATCTTCTTGTGTTCTAGTGTCGCCCATGTACACTTGCATATTGATTACTTTATACATGTTTTCAAATATATCTTTGTGTATATCATCATTTTGTAATGCACTTGGGTCGTCTGGATCCCACACATCTTCTTGTAAATGAAACCAAATATGTCTAAGATCTTTTTCATCGTATCCTGAAAAGTCACATACACTTTGCAGATGACTTTCAAACTCGCTGTAGATGTATTTCCAAACAAGCATATCTTCTTCTGTCCAATCCTCGCCAGTATCAATATCAATAGGAAAACTTTTAGGTGCCCACAGCCAATCAGGAGTGATGTTCAATCCTTTTCTAAATTTAGGTACTTCAAATAATGATTCAGCCATGCTAAGATTCTTAAAAAATTGTGTAGGTACCAAATAGTATGCTTCAGACATTATATCAACTCTAAGTTCATCTGCTTGTAAACTCTATCATGTAAATTTATTTCATCGCCTGGCCACAAGCAACACATATCTCGTTTGATATACAAGTTTCTGTTTTTGAGTACAGGTTCTTCTCCTTCTATGCCTATGTGAATAGCATCTTCTAATAACATTGCCGCTGATGTAATGCATTTACCGTAATGTAATCCACATAAAATTAAATTTACTTTACCTCTATCCACAATGTAAGAGATTAAATCCTCTTTATTATCAATCCATTGGAACTCTTCAAATCTTGGGTCTAACTTTGAATCATGACTTTGCATAAAATTAATTACATTTTTGCATTGGATTTGAACAATTTTGTCTTCTTTATACACATGAGTTTTCATTAATTCTTCTTTTAGATGTCCTAGGAACACATAGTTATATTGATTTAGTTGTATCTTTCGCACCATTTCAACGTCTTCGTGTGGTTGTTCTGCCCAAGCATCTACAACAATCCATAAACCGTTTTCAATTAGATCTTCATAATTTGTTGTAGCCAGAGGAATGTGCATAGCAGTATTTATCGGTCAAAAAAAAGCCCCGTAATTAAACGAGGCTTTTTATTGTTAGTGTCGTTTAGAATGATTTATGAATACCAAAGACAAAACTGTCTTCGTCTTCCATCATTGCAACGTCATCAGCCATAAAACTGTGATAGCCTACTGAACCTTTTAGTCCCATAGGTAAGTCAAATGATCTAGATATTGACCAATTATCACCGATGTCTTCCCACATGCCATAAGCAACATCAAATCCCCATTTAGAGTATCCTAGTTCCATATAGTCTGTGTAATCATCTTGTCCTAAGTAATAATCAAAAGACACACCCATAAAGTCTGTGCCTATTCTTAATTCACTACCGTCCAAGTCTGCATCACCGTTATAATTGTAATCAAAGTATGTTACTCTGACTTTATCGTTGGACCATCCAACTACATAATCTGTTTCTAAGTCTGAATTATCTGCATAATCAACCTGTCCAACCCAAGCACCGACATGTATTCCGCTTTTGTGTGCCCAATCATATTGTGCCCATGCAGAATGACCGCCGTCAGTCTGTGATACACCTCTATAAATGTAATCACTATTTGCTCCTACACTTATACCTGCGTATGCTGTTGTTGTTAGTGTTGACAATACTAAAACTGCTAACACATTTTTTAATGCGTTTATCATTTTTTCTCCTTTGTTATGATTTGTGTAAAGGGGGTGTGTAAGGCCACCCCAACCTTGTATCGTTACTTGATGTCTAAAAGTCTAATCAAGATGATAGCCACGATAAGTCCAATTAAACCGGACTCGCCTAGGCTTGATACGAGTGCTGTGATGTTTCCAACTACGTCTCCTATGATTGCTACGTTACCAAAAACTAATCCGGCAACAACACCTAATCCTAATAGGCCGACGAAAATTGATGTAAGACCACCCACGAAAGAGTGGATCATTTTCATTGCGTTATCCATAAATGAATACCTCCGTTTTACATTACTCTTGCCCTAGAGTATTGAAGAAATTAATTTTTCTTCACTTTTATTTACTATTTTGCAACATTTTGCAACATAATACTGAACTATCTATGGTATCGTTATGACTATTACGAAGTGGTGGGAATAAAAAAGGGCCAAAAGACCCCTAAAATGTTAAAAATTTTCAAAAAAAA
>TARA_B100001057_G_scaffold385783_1_pt1 | contig 19156 bp, 22 predicted proteins | sample TARA_B100001057 | Tara Oceans TARA_B100001057 (sample SAMEA2621839) | marine metagenome | biome: marine biome (ENVO:00000447); feature: surface water layer (ENVO:00002042); material: "saline water (ENVO:00002010), including plankton (ENVO:xxxxxxxx)" | depth 5 m
TATTAAATTAAATTTTTGTTTTGATGGATCAGGAATGTGTAGAATGATAAAACAGAATAGTAAAGATCTTAATAAGCCAAAGTTAATGAAACCTAGAAAATATTTAATTAGAAAGTTTTTAAAAAAAATGATTTTATTATTCAAAAAAAATTAGGCTTTATAATTATTTAATCTATGGTTAAGAAAATTTTTTCAATAATAACAGTAGTTTTAAATGCCAAAAAAGATTTAATTGAAACAATTGAAAGTTTGCGGCATCAAAATTTTAAAAATTTTGAGTATATAGTTATTGATGGAGGTTCAACAGACGGGACTTTAGAAATTATTAAAAAAAATTTGGATATTATTGACAAATGGAAAAGTGAGAAAGATAAGGGAATATATGATGCTATGAATAAGGGAATTGACCTTTGTCAAGGAAATTTTATTGGGATGTTAAACGCTGGAGACAAGTATACGGTAAACGGACTAACAATAATTAATAATTATTTTAAAAATCATAATATTGATTTTATCTTTGGCTCAGTTGTGAAGAAAGTTTTGAGACATGGTTTTAGAAAATATCGAATATACTGGAACTTTGATTTTTATAGTAGCCATTCTTCAGGATTTTTTATTAAAAAAAATTCACAAAATAAATTAGGTAAATATAAATTAAAGTATAAAATTTCTTCCGATTATGACCTTTTTTATAGAATGATTGTAAAAGAAAAAATGTTAGGAATTTCTACTAAAAAAGATGAGATAATTGGTAATTTCAAATCTGGAACATCATATTCGAGTAAATTTACATTCATAGAACATTTAAATGAAGAAACACAAATAAGAATAGATAACAATCAAAATTTATTATCTATATTAATGGTATATACGACTCACTATTTTAAAAACTTAAAAAAAATTAATAAAAATAATAAATTAAGTTATTTCATTAATTCAATTTTTAATATTTTTAATAAAAATATTGTTAATTAAATATTTTTTTAGGAAAAGAAACATCGGGCAAATTCATTATATTTTTTTGATCTAAAAAATGTGGAATTTTTGTATCTTTTTTTTCTTTACACAAATCTTTACGGAGAAATGTAATTTCTATAGCTGTAGGTAAATCAAAACCACTTACTGGAAACACTCCTTGACAATTATTAGGATGAATATGCAAAATTTCAAAATTTAATGATAATTTTTTAATTGAATTTTCAAAAAGTTTATAAAAATAATGATTATTAATCTTTTCAATATAGTGAAACTCAATAACTAAAACTTTAAATTTTTTAAGACAATCTTGTGAAGTTGCATGAATTACTTCATACTCAGATGACTCTATATCCATCTGAAGTAATAAACTATCAGAAAAATCTCCTTCTTCTTTAACCCAATTTTCTAATGTAATAGTCATTTCACTATCATACGAAGCTAGATTTTTTTTTAAAAAATTAAAATTATCTAATTTAATATCTTCTCTATTAATAGTTCCATCTGCCAAGAAAGTTTTAATACCTTTATTTATAATTTGTCTTTCAAATTCTATATTGTTTCCAACTCCAGGTGAAAAACAAATACTTATCTCATTCAATAAATCTGGAACTAAATATCCACCATCATTGGACGATCCAATCCGAATTAAATCATATCCCACGTTATAAGGTTTGATTTTTTTTAAAATTTCAATTAATTTCGACTTATCTAATGATGTTGATATGTTTAAATTAAATAAATAAAGTAACTTATTAATTATTTTTAATAATCTTATTTTAATTTTATACATCATTTAAGTTTATAGGTAACTATTGCGTCCCCAACTTCATCTTTTTTAAAATTTCTGCCTCCACTAGAGTCAATTACTAAATAATAATTATTTTTATAGGTTGCAATAATAGGACACCCGTATGAAATAAAAGGTAAACTATCTTTCCATACAATTTCACCATTATTCATGTCGTATGCATAAATTAGTTTATCTCTAGTTCCTGAAATAAAAAAAACTCCCCCCACAATCACTGGGCATCCAAAAACCTCAGATCCTGTTTTTGTTTTAATATTTTCTAATTGTGGATATTTGCCATGCGGTTTAGTCCATTTTTTTTCTTTGTCGATTAAATTAATTAATGTAACCGTTCCCCATGGAGGGGAATTAAGTGGAACTCCATCTGTAGCAACAAATCTTCTATATTTTTCAATATCTACTTTATTATAATTAATTATTTTTTTAAAATTTTTCATAATATTTTTTACATTTTTTTTAAAGATTGAAAAATCTAGAGTAAAAAGATTAAAACTTGAAACTAATATATTTTTAAAATGATTTTTAAATTTAAATTCTTCTGGATTTTTAAGTCTTGATATCCAAGCAATATTATTTGCTGGAATTATAACGTTACCATTTTTATCTACTCCAATACCAGGCCATTCGCTACCACCGTGCATACCATAATGTATATAATCTTTATTTTTCTCCAATTTTTTATAGTCTGCTGTAGTGCTTTTTTCTAAAATTTTTTTTGCTTGTTCCTCGTAGTTTTCTGATAAATTATTGATATCAGTTTTTAAAAAGTATCTTCTTGAGAACTGAAGCCAATCATCAAATTTTCTAAATTTTGTAAAAAATTCTTTTTTATCATCATGGTAATATATCTTTTCTTTAAATTCTTCTCTAGGTTTGCCAGTTTTTCGATCTAGAAGTATTAATTGTCCTGATTTTGATGCCTGTACTACTACATCTCCATAGATATCACTATCAAATAAAGCTGGTCTTGAGGCTAAATCAAGATTCAACACATCATGCTCTATTTCTTGAAAATGCCATTTATATTGTCCAGAACTTAAATTTAAAGAAACAACACTATTATAGAATAAATTTGGTCCTTTTCTTTCATTTGATGAAAATGAGGGTTTAGCATTCGCAGTCGAAAAAATTATTTGATCGTATTTTAAATCTAAAGTGCCTCCACCCCAAACATCCCAATTAAATTGTCGGTTTTGATTGAACAATTTTAATTTTTTTTTTTCTTTTTCATCAATCCATACAGTCCAAATTAATTTACCTGTCTCAAGATCATATGCTTTAGGCTGGCCACCATTTAATAGTATTACCCCTAAATTTTGATGAATTAAGACTGGGGTCGACAGGTTTTTTACATTAATTTTCTTTTTAAATTTTTTTTCTTCACAATTTTCAATATTAATTTTTTTTAGTTCTCCATTTTTTGGATAAATTGCATAAATATCTTTCTTGGATTTATACAGTGAAATTCCTCTAAATGGCCCTCGATCTTTTTTACCATTATTTCTACAAATTTCCTTTCCATCTTTAAGTGTCAAAACAATTAAATTTTTATTTCCATCTAAATGTACTAATTTATTTTTGTATTGTACTATTTTGTTCTGGGTATCTTTAAAAACTTTAGAATTATAAACCCACTCCTTATTAATATTAATCAAGTCTTTTTCAGAATAATCTAGGTCATAAAAATTTTCTGTTGAGTAGGCACAAACACTAAAAAAAACAAGGTAAAAAAAAAATATGTTTTTTATCATCTCTTATATATATTTTTTAATAAGGTTTTAAAATTATTGTTAATTAAATGTAGCCTAATTATAATAGATAAACAATGTTTTGATAAGCAATAAAAAATTCTTATTAGTAGTTTTTAGAGATGAAGTTATTTACTGTATTAATAATTTTATCTACTTCCTTACTCTTCAATCCTAAGTACATTGGTAAACAAATATGTCGATTACATATATCAAGACTGTTTTTTAAACTAACATTATTTTCCTTTTTAATTAATTTGTATTTATGAAGAGGTTTTAAATAAACATCCCCAGATAAATAAATTTTATTTTTTTTTAGATAGACTGTAATTTTTTTTTTTAGCCCTAAATTTTTTAAAATACAAATATATTTATATAAGTTACCATTTGTCTCTGTGTCAAACTTAATCAATTTTTTTGACAAGAATTTATCATATTTATTTTTAATTTTTTCTTTTTCAACCTTATATTGATTAAAATTGTTAAGAAAATGATAGCCTAAAACTGCCTCAAACTCATTCATTCTATAATTTGAACTAAAATATTTATAATCATAATTACCATAACTTTGTGACATGCCGTAAGTTGTCATGGACTTCATCTTTAAATGCAATTTATTATTGTTTGATAAAATCATTCCACCTTCGGCTGACGTAATTGATTTTGTTGCAAAAAATGAGAAAGCAGCAGCGTCACCATAATTACCTGCATATATATTATTAAATTTACTTAAGGTTGCATGGGCACAATCTTCAACTAAATATAAATTTTTTTTTTTACAAAATTTTTTAATCTCAATTATATCAGGAGGTATATGAGCTCCAACGTGAACAATGCATACGCACTTGGTGTTTTTTGTAACTTTTTTTTTGATTTCATTCAAGCTGACCAATAATGAGTTTTTTTTTGTATCTACTAAAATAGGCTTTGCTCCAGAGAATTTAATTGCATTATATGTTGCAATAAAAGTGTTGGAAGGAACAAGAACTTCTTTATCTTTAAGGTTTAATGATTTAAATATTATTTCAAGAGCGCTACCTCCACTCGAACATGCGATTGCATATTTGGATTTATGTAAATTTCTAAATTTATCTTCAAACCTTTTTATAAATTTTCCATTTGTAAGATTGCCAGAAAGTAAAATATTTCTAAAATCAATAATAGATTTTTTTTTTATTTTTTGACTTAATTTAAGCTTATAACCTTTAATGTCTTTAATCATAATCAGTGGTTTCCATAAAATAATTTCCTATAGAAAACTTAATTTTATTTAATGGAGATTTAGAATTGTAATCTTTATATTTTTTTTTTTTTATAATTCTAAAATCCATACTTAAACGAGTATAATTTTCTTTATTTACTTCTGTGCCATGGGCTAGCTTTGAGTTAAAAATTAATATTTCACCGTATTTCAAATTTATTGGTTTAAAATCACCTTTGTTTGGCTTAGACTCTACCCATAAGGTAGCACTTTCTTTGCACTCATTAAATGGTAACCAAAAATTAATTTCTTCATTTGGATGTCCATAGTCAGAGTCTACGTGATAACTTCCAACTGATATATTATCAGGTACATGCACTCTCAATGTAGGTTTTTTTTGAAATATAATTTTTTCCCTAAAATGTTTTTTTTCTATATGTTTAATTAATTTAAAATACAATTTTATGAACTTACCTTGTGTTTCTTTTTTTTTATAAAAAATTGGATCAATTTTATAGAAAAATTTTACAAATTTGTTTTTTTGATCTTTTCTTATATCAAAATAATTCCTCTTAAGCTTATAAATTGGTTTTTCAATTTCATTAATATTGTGCAGAGTATTATTTTTAAAAAAAATCTTATTGTGTATATTTTTAAAATTTTTATTTATTGATTTATTTCTTTTCTTAAAATGATTATAAATGATTTTATTAAAATCAAATTTTTTTGTATCAAATTTAATTATTTGAATTTTTTCTTGCATATGATTTAGTACCATTTTTTATTTAAAAATATATCTTTATTACCAGAAAATATGTTTGTAAAAATAAAAAAGATTATCAATATCATATAACTTTTTTAGTTGATTAATTCTTTTTATATTATTATCAAATCCTATAGCATTAAATTTTTTTTTTAATTGAACAAAAACTGACAGTCCAACATAACTAAGTCCTAAAATACATGGAACAATTTTTTTTTTATTATTAAAATTCATTCTTCTTTTTAAAAGTGATTTTAATTTTTTGCAAATCTAAACTTTTTAATAAAATCTTTAAACGTGAATTTCACAAAATCAGGTAATAATTTTACTATGTACCACTCAAAAACTGAAATATAAATAAAATTACTTTTAATACCGTTATTTAAATGACATTTGTTTATTTTAAAATTTGAATGAAATATTGAAAATAGGGATATATTTGTCTCACAATAAACAATCTCCTTACATTTTGCGAGTGTAATTGCTTCAATTAAGTTTTCAATTCCTAGTAAATTTCTATGATTAATTCTTTTAAAATTACTGAAATTACTTGAATTATTAGATCTAAAAACATCATATGTGCAAATTTTTCTTCCGTACAATTTTTTAAGTTTTTTATAATAATTTAATTCCTCAGTTAATAAAAAAATTTTTTGATAATTATCCTTTTTTAACTTTTTATTGATTATTTCTATTATCTCATAAATTGTTGGGGGCATGGCATGTTTAGCTGAAATTTTTTGATCAGTTCCCCTTAAATGAACTCCTAAAATTTTTTTATTTTTGAAATTTTTATTTATAAATATTTCAATTTTTTTTGAAATATAACTATTTAGTAATATGTATTTATCAAATATTTTCTTTAATCTTTTTTTCTTGTAATCATTTAAATAAAACTTTTTATTTGAGGGTGAAAAATAAACATTTTTACTATTGTACACTTCATTTAAAGAATAATTTGATACGTTTCTAAAATATAAATTCCATAAATTTTTTTTTTTATACATATTTACTTTTTGATTATATGCGGTATGAAAATTTTGCATATCAACAACCGGAATAAAATTTTTTTTTTCAGCAAAATCAATATGGATTAAAATATATAGTAAATTGGAAAAAAAACCTGCACCTGGCGATCTTTTAATTACATAAAATTTTTTTTTTGGATTTTTATTTCCAAATTTAATTTTTAAAATTTTTTTTTTAGATTTATTGTTAATTATTGAAAATTTATTGTTCATTTTCAATGTTGAGTTAAATCCTATCTTATAAACTTTTTTTCTTAAAAAATTTTTGATCATTTTATAGATAAAATTATATTCTGAAATTTATTAATATCCTTCTCTAACAATCTAATATCTATATTTGACATTTCTAATGAAATTAATTTTTTTTGATTATATATTTTTTGTAAAATTTTAGTGTGATTAATTTTACCTTTAGAAAGATTTATTAAATTTTTTTCTGAGATTTGGTAATTTTCAAATAAATATAAATCTCTATCTTTTACATAAGTATCTTTTTCAAGACTATAATTTCCTGTATCTGCATTAATTAAAAAATTGTTTCTATTTACCTTCTTTACCACCTTTATTGCTTGTTTTAAGTTATTTACAAAGTTACAACTATATAATTTTGAATTTGGTTCCAAGCAAATTTTTAATTTATATTTTAATGCTAGATCTGAAATTTTTTTAAAAAAATTTACATAGATACTCTCTGACGATTTTAAACCTTTTAAATCATTAGGAAAATATCTATTTTTTGGTGAACCAAAAATAATATTTTTTGCACTTAAAAAATAAGCAATTTTAAAAACTTTTTTTAAATGTCTTATTATTTTATTGTGATCTTTTTTATTAAAAATATTCAAATTTTCTTTTTGATAGAAAATAGATTGTATGGATGAAATTCTAATTTTATATTTATCAAATAATTTTTTATAGTATGTAAGTTTTTTGGTATCAAATGAATAGTCTTTGGAAATTTTAGTAATAGGCAATTCTATAAATCTTAATTTTTTTTTGTGGATGATGTCTAAAAAAAAATCAATTTTTTTAAAATCATCGAGACATAGTAAGGATATGGCTAATCTATTTTTCATAAGATTCTATGAACAATTTGATTCTATTTAAAATAAATTTTTTATCTTTGTAAAATCCGTTTTTTGGTCTTATTTTATAATTTACATTCTTTGATTTTTTTTTATTTATTTCACATTGAGGAAAATATTTTATTATTTGGTGGTTAGAAATTGGCGGACTGTATAATTCAATAATTTTATTATAAATATTTTTTTTTTTAAGTTTCTGTATCTCTTTATATAGCAAGCTTAAATCAAACCATTGGTATTTATCATATTTATTTATTTTAAATATTTGGTTATTGTTCAATAAATCATAGAGCACATTTTTTTTTATTCCCTTACCAAATACTGCGGGTAGTCTTATTATTAAATATTTACTGAAGTTTTTTTTTATAAAAATTTCAAGTTTTTTTCTATTTTTACCGTAGGTTTCTCTATTATTGTGAACATCAATTGTAGAAATCAAAATAAATAAATCCGATTTTATAGAAATTAAATTTTTTACTAAATAATTTAAATTTTTTTTATCTTTATTTGGATACTTATTCGCTCTCCATTTTGATGCTGGTAAACCCGCACAAATAATTTCTTTAAATTTTTTTTTTTTAATACAATTGATATTTTTGGAATTATAAAGTTTATAATTGTTTATATTTGTTTTTAAAATAGATCCAATAAAACCTGAGTGTCCTATTAAACCTTTCACTATCGTTTTTTGTTAATTAGTTTAATAACATAATCTTCAGCTGTAAAAATATTTGCTATTTTTGCAGAAAATAGAGAAATTACATTATCATTTTTTTTTATAAATAAAGGTCTTTTATCTGAAGCTTCATTGGGTATTACCTTATATGATAAGAAATAATTTTTGTATATAAAATCTTTATTAAAGTCATAATAATAGTTTTTAAAACTTTTTTCCATATCTGTTTTTATTTTATTTATTTGATCATAACTTACGAGTTTTTCATATTTCTTCAAATCTTTAAAATTACTAAATTTTTTTATATGCGTATATTTTGAATGAGTTAAAGTATAAAAATTTTTTTTATCACAATAAGGATAAAGAGAGGGCAACTTTCCATCCATGATGGTAATTGGAAATGTTTTATTATTTTTTTTGGCTTGGTATATCAGTGAAATAGTCAATATAAATTTAACTTTAGAATTATTATTTTGATTAAGAGTATTATTAGTACAATCGATTATATAATCATATTTTTTTTTTAAAGTATCTGTTGATTTGATTTTTTTATTTAGGACCAAACGTTTCTTTAAAATATTACGGTAAAATATAATTATTTTCTTGTTTAAAAGAACTCCCTCTCTTGTATTTATTGATCCTTCAATATTTTTAAGAGAATCTTCTTTAATCTTTTTAAATAAAAGCTTGTGGGATTTTAAAATTTTTAAATAAGTGTTAAAATCAAGTAAAGATTTTTTTTGTGCTATACAGTAAATATTTTTTGGGGGTATGAAAAAATAATTTTTATACTCTTTAACAAATCTTTTATAATTATTTTTAATTTCCTTAATAGTAATATCTGATCTTGGATAATGAAATCCAGTATGAAGCCTAAATTGATTAAACCCAGACGATCCCTCAAAAATATCTTTGTTTTTTTCAAAAATTGTAACATTATGGCCATTTTTTATTAATTTATATCCTATGTGACATCCGTACCATCCAGCACCAATTATACAAATTTTTTTGATTTTATTTTTTAACATTTTAATTAATAATTAAATTTCACTAGAGCTTTCAAACAGAGAATTTTTTTATATACCATTTCTGATATTAATCTACATCCTTCAGAGTTAAAGTGTCCAGAACCTGATAAAGCGAATAAATTAGTCACATATTTTACAGTTTTAAAGACTCTCTAGATTAATTACTTTATCAGAATAACTTTTAATCGCCTTATCATGAGTAATGATAATTATGGTTTTAGTTTTTTTCAATTTACATATGGTTCTTTTAAAAATTTCACTATTTTTTTTATCTAAACTTGATGTTGGTTCATCCAAAATAAATAATTCTTTATTTTGATAAAATAATCTTGCCAAAAGTAATCTTTGTTTTTGCCCAAATGAAATAAATTTTCCATTTTCTCCAATTGTTTTTTTACTTATCAAATCTTTATATTCAAATTTACTAAAAAAAATTTTGAATATCTTTTTAGCTATTTTGAAGTTTTGATTTTTTTCTCTAAATAAAATATTTCTTAAGACACCTTCATTTAATAAATAAAATGATTGACCTATATAACCAATCTTATTTTGCCAACTATCTAAATTATTATTAGTTAATTTTTGACCATCTACTAAAACTTTACCATAAATTGGATTAATCAAACCGATTATAATATCTATCAAAGTTGATTTTCCAGAGCCTGAGGCTCCGTATATGCAAGTTATTTGATTTGTAGGTATTGTGAGATTTAAATTATTTAGAACAATTTTACTTTTATTATAACTAAATTTTAAATCTCTGATTTCTATTTTCTTTTTTAGTGAAATTTTTTCAGTTTTATTTTTAGATATATTTTCTTTAAAATGATTAATCTTTATTTCCGAAATATCTCTAAAGGCTGTCTCACTACCTTTGATTGAAATCACAGATTGGTAAATTTGTTGAACAGCAGGTACTATTCTATAGAATGAAATTATATAAAATGATATTTCAGGAATAAATTTAAGTAAATTAAGTTGAATATTATTATAATTTGATAAAAAATAAATTGTAAGTAATAATAAAAAAAAAATCTCAATTACTGGCTTAGCTATATGCATAGATAATTGTCTTATTGCAATTGATTTAACGAGAATATTGCTTATTCGTTTAAATTTTAACAACAAAGGTTTATATATTTTTGAAATTTTTAAGTATTTAATATTAAATACAGTTTCATTTAATAAACTTTGCCTTTGAAGATTAAATACAGTGAAGTTTTTATCTAATTTTCTAATTTTTTTTTTTATTGCTAGATAAATTAATAATGTAACTATTAATAGAATAAATACAAAAGATAGTATCTTTATTTCATTAGAATGAAAAAATATTACAAATAAAATTAAAATCAAAAAAGCTAATGAATTAATTATTGTACTAACTGAACCTACTAAAGAATTTGAAAATCTAGAAACTTGATAATTCAAAATATTAAACATTTTATAAGAATCTATTTTTAATATACTTAAATAATTACTTTTTAGAAAATCATTAAAAATACGATCGTTAATTTCTTTCTCAATTTTTAAGTTATAAAAAATTATTAACCATTTTAAAAAAAGTTTAAAAATTGTTGTAAAAATAAATATTAGTAAAAGTACAAGAACATAGAAACTCACAGTTCGATTATCTAAATCATAAAATTGAGAAACTGCTACTAAGTTTTTTTTTAGATATACTTCGAATCTTTGAAAATCTGTAAATAACAGTGCCATAGCTGATAAGGACAAAATATTTATTAATTCAAAAATACTATAAAATAAGTTCGAGACAACTTGTCTAAAAAAATATTTTTTAGAATTTCCTAGAATTAAAAAAAAAGTATTTATTGTTTTTATATTCATAAAAAAAAATTAATAATAAAGTTTTTATTTAATTTGTCTATTAATTATGGTTTAATAAAGTGATGTCAAATTTTTGTATTACATATGTATCTGATAAAAAATACTGGAAACATCTGTATGTCTCAATTAAGTCATTAGTTAGAAATAACAAAAAAAAAAATATATATATTTTTCATTCAGATATTAAAGAGCATCATATCAAAGAAAAGTTTTATGCTTTGAATAAAAAAATAAAATTCATAAAAATTGAATCAAAAGATATAGATATCTTAAAAGTTAAAAGAAAAATAATGTTCTATAGATATTATATACCTCAGCAACTTAGTAGATATTCAAAAATTTTATATTTAGACTCTGATACAATTATTAAAGGTAATATTGACAGAATTTTTAATATAAATTTGAAAAACTACCCTATTGGAATAGTAAAAGAGCCATTACAACCTTCATTCAAAGAGTTACACATTGGTAACAATTACAAGGACCGCTTTAACACAGGTGTAATTTTATTTAATGTCAAAGTCTGGACAAAAAGACAACTTACTAAAAAAGCAATAAATTTATTTATTAAAACTATAAAGTCATACCGTGAAAATATAAATTTATTAACTGATCAGCCTATAATTAATGTACTCCTTTTTAAAAATGTTAAATTTATAGATAAAAAATGGAATTTTTTAGATAGTTTTCCTAATTACGGGTTAAAAACTGCAAAAATACTACATTTTAATAGACACAAACCATGGCTAATAAATGACAAAAGTCCTCACAAAAAACGGTATAATTCTTATAGGAGAAATTTAGAAAAAATAATAATACCAGATGATTTGCTTAATATGAGGAGGTTTTTAAAATTTCTAAAAAATCTTTTCTTTAAATATAAAATTTAATTAATTGATTGTTAATCAGTTTAAATTTAATTTTTTTTTCTTTATCTAATAATTTATTTAATATTTCAATTTTTACCGAAACATCGTCTAATGATATATCTTGAAATTTCCCATCAACATCTAATTTTGGTTTGAAAAATAATTTGTACAAACTGTACTTTATTTTTTTTAAAATAATGTAATTTTTAAAAAAAAATTCTTGAAATAAATTATATTGATTTTCACTTTTGCTGGTTATTTTTTGCCATACTGTTACAATTTTTTTAGAATTAGATTGTTCTTTTGGAAAATCAAATCTCTCATTGACAAGTTTAAAGTTTTTTTTTTTGATTTTCATATATTCTAATCTTTTTTCATTTTTAAGAAACTTATTGACAGTTGAAAAAAGATCATCATAGGTTTTACATTGCATTCCTAATGAACTTGAAAAAGGTTTAGCATATTTTTTTATCTCTGAAGGCAAAAAAGTTATAATGTCTACACCTAAATTAGCAGCTTCAATGGAAGTATAACAACCATTTTGTATTAAAACTTTTGCTCTACGCATCCAGTAAGTAGAAGTATTTTCTTTTGATACAATTATATTTTTACAATCCTTAAAAATATATTTCCATTTTTCTAAACTCTCTACTGGGTGGGGTCTAAATATAATTTGTTGTTTTGGAAATTTGTTTGCTAATTTTATTAATGAGTTGGAGAGTTTAAAAAAATACTTTGTTCTATTGGAATATTCCTCAAAATAAAGTTTTTTAAGTTTATCAAATCTATATTTATCCTTAAAGAAATATGCGTTTTTTGAAATTTCTAATATTTCTTCAAATGATTTATGAAATGAAATTCCACCTGTATGTGAACTTACTAAGATATACTTTTTTTTATTATTTGAATTATAAAAATTTTCAAACTTTTTTGACCATAGATCTGCTCTTGGGCTTCCTGTTCTAAAAATTCTCTGCTTATAATTTTTAAATCTTTTAAGAAGATTTTTATAATCATAATTACTCCAAGTAAGTATGGCATCGACTAATTTAATACTTTTTATACCAAAACGATAATAAAAAACGCCAATCGGTAGTTTAGTAAAAAAAATTTTTTTTTCTTCAAGTCCTATTTCTTCATCCTGACAAGTTATATAAATTTTATTTTTCTTGAGATTTTTAAATAAATTCAAATTTAACTCATCAGGTGTACAATCTTTGTGATGATAAATTGAATATCTAGGAATTTGAGTTAATCTAAGACCTAGTATATTTCCTAAATAAATCTCAAATCCTTCAAGCGCTGCTGTAGCTGATAATAATACTTTAGCGTCAAATTCCCTTTTAGTTATTTCACAATGAATAAATACTTTTTTTCGCATCAACTATTAATCTAAAAATGTTCTACACCAGGTTTCTGTGCAATAAGTTTGCCAAATAAAAAATAAGTGTCTACATCTTGATTTAAAAAGATTTTCCATTCCTTTTCAACTTTTTTTTGATTAAACAAGCCTCGTTCTTTAAATTTTTCTGAATTTATCATATCCTCAAAATAACTTTTAAAAGGGTTTATTTTTAGCCAATTATTCTGTGGAGATTGTTTGGATATCCTTTGTTTTATTCTTATGTTATTAAGAATTTTTTTTTTCATAAAATATCTTCAAATTGATTTTGTGGAACCATTATAAAATATAATAATTGTTTCTTTTTAAAAGACAATGTAAAAATATGGTTTTTATTGTCAGTAACTATAAAGATCTAAAATTTTTTTTTATGAACTTAAATAACAAAACAATTCTTGTAACAGGTGGAACTGGAACATTTGGACAATATTTTATTCAATACATACTAAGCAAATTTTTGCCTAAAAAAATAATCATATACAGTCGAGATGAACAAAAACAATTTTTAATGCAAAAAAAATTACGAAAATATAAAGATATATTAAGATTTTTTCTTGGTGATATTCGAGATAAAGATAGACTAAGGTATGCTATGCATGATGTAGATGTAATCTTGCATACAGCAGCAATTAAACATGTGCCATTTGCAGAATATAATCCTACTGAAGCGATCAAAACTAATATAATAGGTGCTCAAAATTTAATTGAATTGTGTCTTTCCCCAAATTCAAAAGTTAAAAAAGTTATTGCCTTAAGTACAGATAAAGCATCATCACCTATAAACTTGTATGGTGCCACAAAACTTGCCTCAGATAAACTTTTTGTTGCAGCAAATAATTATAGGGGAAAAAAAGGTATTAGTTTTTCTGTTGTCAGATATGGGAATGTAATGGGTAGCAAAGGATCTATTGTCCCTTCCTTGATAGCAAACAAAAAAAATTATATCGAACTTACCGATAAAAATATGACAAGATTTAATATTACTCTTAAACAAAGTTTAGAATTTGTTTTAAATTGCTTAAGAATTATGCAAGGAGGAGAGATATTTATCCCTAAATTAAAATCAATTAAAATAATAGATGTAATAAAAGCAATAAGTCCAAATAAACAAATTAGAATTATTGGTCTCAGACCAGGAGAAAAGGTTCATGAAGAAATGATTTCAAAAGATGATATGAGAAATGTAGTTGAGCACAAAAAATTTTATATAATAACTATAACTTCAGAATTTGCAGACTTTAATATCAAGAATTATTTAAAAAAAAATAAGAAAGCTAAGAAACCAAAAAAAATATTTTCTTACAATAGCTTCGACAATAAAGACTATATGAGTGTTAGTGAAATTAAAAAAATAATTAAGAGAAATTATAAAAGCTTTGTATATTAATTAAGAGAAATTAATGTTATTAAATTATTTTAAGTTTTTTCAATTGTTTTAAATAATGAAGAACTTTGATTTTTTTTAATTAATATACAAAACTTTTTTATGTTTGTTCTGATAAAAATTTTTGTTTACAAATATTTTTTTTGAGCTTTAAAACTATTTAATGTTGCTTGAATGTAATTAAAGCAATTTGGTTAATAAGAAACTGCTAGTATATTCATTTATTAAAATTTTTATAAAGAATTTCCACTCTTTTCCAATCATCTTTAACATCAATATCTTGGACTCTCCAATTAGGTAACTTAATAATTTTTGAGTTTTTATCAAAAATTATTTTTTTTTTTAACCAGCTATTAATTTTTCCAAAATAAAATTGTCCAGCATCGTGATAGGTCTCTTTAAAAGATTGTGATTTTTTTTTGTAATTATTTTTGTTAAGCATTTTTAATTTATCTTTTTTAATTTTAAATGCTCTTTCAACTGGATAGCTATAATTAGTTGCAGAAAAAACATAATCAAATTTATCAGTCTTAATTTGTAAATAAGCTTTACGCAAATCATTGGATCGTATTAACGGTGAGGCTGCAAAAATACAGCACAAATACTTAATACTTTTATTTTCTTTTTTAATTACTCTAGCAGCGTCAGCCATTACCTCTACAATACCGGTTTTATCACCAGAAATTTTTTCTGCTCTTATGAATGAGTTTTTTGCACCAAGTTTTTTTGAATGTTTCAAAATTTTTATTGAATTTGTTGAAACTATTATGTCTTTAAATATTTTTGATTTTTTTGCCTCTGAAATTGAGTAATTAATAATAGGTTTTCCTAAAAATGATTTTATATTTTTATTCTTAATTCTTTTGCTTCCTTTTCTTGCAGGAATTACAGCTACAATCATATTTTTAATATTTTTTTTATTGCCTTAATAACATTTAATTGGTCATTTTTTTTTAAACCAAAATAAATTGGTAATGATACAGAGTTTTTAAAAAAATTATTGCTTACTGGAAATTGTTCTTTTTTATAGTTATATTTTTTTTTATAATACGCAAATGAGTATATAGGTTTATAATGTACTTGTAGTTTAATATTATATTTTTTTTTCATATTAAAAATAAATTTTTCTTTATCTATTTTAAATTTTTCAAAATCAATTATTAATGGATATAGATGATAAGCGTGTCCATTATTAATATTTTGAGGTATCTTAATATCTTTTATACCTTTAAAATTAGTATCATATAATTTTGCAATTTTTTTTCTGTAGTTTAAAAATAAATTAATTCTTTTTAATTGACTTATACCTAATGAAGCTTGAATATCGCTCATTCTAAAATTTAAACTTGGTTGAATTATATCATAGTCAAACCATTTATTTTTATGTCTAGCAACTCCATTTTCTCTTAAAGAAAAAATTTTTTTATATAAATCTTTATTATTAGTAAGTACAGCGCCACCTTCACCAGTTGTAATATGTTTAACTGGGTGAAAACTCAAACATGTAATATCTGCATATTTTGACGAGTAATATCTTGAATTAAAATATTTTGCCCCAAAAGCGTGACAATTATCATTAACCAAATAAAATTCATATTTTTTTGATAAATACTTTAAAGCTTTCCAGTCACAAGTATTGCCCGCATAATCTGTAGCTATGACAGTATGAATTTTATTTTTCAATTTTTTTATCTGATATTCAACTTTATTTGGATCTAAACAAAATTTTTCGTTGTCAATATCAGCAAAATATATTTTTGAGTTGCAAAGTTCAGCAGCGTTTGCACCTGCAACAAAGGTTACAGGACTCATCAATATATTGCTTTCTTTGGACCATCCAATAGATTTACCAGCCAGATACAGTGCCGATGTACCATTTGTTGTGACAATTGAATATTTAGAATTGAGATATCTGCTTAATTTTTTTTCAAAATTTTTAACTCTCGGTCCCTGTGACAACCAAGCAGAATTTAATGTTTCAGTTACACTTTTTATATCGAATTTATTAATATTATGTGATCCATAATTGATAATTTTATATGCCATTAATTTATTGTTTTATAAAATTTTTTAATAATTTAACACCTTGTTTGTGGCTATTTTCAGGATGAAATTGGGTTCCATATATATTCTCATTATTAATAATTGCTGAAATATTTGGATTTATTAAAGCTGCTGAAATTTTATGTTTTTCTATAAAAAATTGATGAAGAAAGTAAAATTTGTTTAAATTTAAATTTTTATTAATTATTTTATTCTTGTTTATAACACTTACGTTAGCCCATGCAATATTGGGTTTTGATGAACTTCTAACTTTTCCTTTCATCCAGTTTAGACCCTTAGTGATTCCAAATGTCTTAAATCCAAAATTTTTGACATTTTTATGTTACTCAATGAGCCAAATCCTAAATCTAAAATTTTTTTATTTCTTGTAAAATTAGGAGTAGCTTTAAAAAATTTAACTAGATTTTCTCTAGGAAATGTATTGCCACATGATTGATTTTTATTCCAAAATAGCTGCCAAGACACTTTTTTTTATTTGCCTAATTTATTTAATAGTTTTGATATTTTTTTATCTTGAGTATTAATATTTTTTAAAATTTTAGTTGCCTCTTTTGGAGCAAGTTTTAAAGATAATCTTAAAAGATCCATCCAATTTTTATTATTCTTAGATCTTGCAGATTGAATTACATCGATTATTTTATTTTTTTTATTAGTGATATTCATTTTTATTCTTAAACAATTTTGTATACTATTTTGATGTTAAAAATAACAAAAAACATAATATTTAGCTATTCTACAAGACCTAAGATTATTGCTGAGATATCTGCGAATCATAATGGTTCTTTAAAAAAAATGAAACAGTCAATAATGGCTGCAAAAAGGAGTGGTGCTGATTTAGTTAAGATACAAACTTACGAACCTGAGGATATTACTTTTAAAGACGTTAAAAAACATTTCAATTTGAAGAGTGGACTATGGAAAAATTTAGATTTATGGAAATTATACAAAAAAGCATCAACACCATTCAATTGGCATAGCAAAATATTTAAATTTGCAAAAAAAAATAATATTATATTATTTAGTACTCCATTTAGTACACGAGCAGTTGATTTATTAGAGAAAGAAAAAGTCGCATTATATAAAATTGCATCATTCGAAATTACCGATTTAAAACTAATCAACTACGTTGCAAAAACTAAGAAACCAATAATTTTATCTACTGGTGTCGCCTCCATTAAAGATATCAAAAACTCAATAAAAATAATAAAAAAATATCATAACAAAATTATCATACTTCATTGTGTTTCTGGATACCCAACACCAATTGAAAAAGCAAATATAAAGAGAATAAACTATTTAAGAAAAAAATTTCCTAAAAATTATATAGGTCTTTCTGACCACACTTCTGGTATTTCATCATCTCTGGCTGCATCGGCTCTTAACTCTGTTTTGATTGAAAAACATTTTAAATTAAAAGGTGAAAAATCAGTTGATGCTAAATTTTCAATTGATGAAAAAGATTTAATGTTATTAAGAAAATTTTCCGAAGAAATTTATTTAAGCAATAAATTTATTAAAAATAAAATAACTAAAGACAGTTTAAAATTGAGAAGATCAATATTTGCAAAAAAAAATATTAGAAAGGGTGAAAAAATTAATAAAGAAAATATTGTTTGTCTGCGCCCTAAAGTGGGTATTTGTGCGTCAAATTATTATAAAATTTTAAATAAAAAAGTTAATAAAAGTATAAATAAAAATAATCCAATTAAAAAAATCGATTTAATATGATTGTAAGAAAATTTAATAACAGTTCTAGTGATATTGATTTTTTATTCAATTTGAGAAATAAAAAATATGTTAAAAAAGTATCATTTAATGAAAAAAAAATTAAAAAAAAAAGTCATTTAGAGTGGCTAAAAAAAAATCTCAAAAATAATAAAATTGAAATATTTATATTTGGAAAAAACAACAAAATTAATTATGGATATGTTGCTAAGAAAAAAAAAAATAATAAAATTTATTTATCTTGGGCTATTTTGAAGCAATATAATTCAAAAAATTACACAACTTTAGCTTTAAAAAAAACTACTAATAAAAAAAAATATTGTGCACATATTAAAATAAATAATATTGCTTCACAAATTGTAGCTCTAAAAGCAGGTTTTAGTTTCTATAAAAAATTTGGAACTTATATTGAGTTTAAAAAAGACTAAATCTTTATCAATTGATCAGACAAGAAAAACCCAATTATTTAGGCCGGGGTTATAAAATAATATATAAATATCTTTGAAACATTTTGAAATTTTTTTCAGTGCATAAATCAAGCCAATTGAGCTA
>TARA_B100001057_G_scaffold26592_1_pt1 | contig 19134 bp, 19 predicted proteins | sample TARA_B100001057 | Tara Oceans TARA_B100001057 (sample SAMEA2621839) | marine metagenome | biome: marine biome (ENVO:00000447); feature: surface water layer (ENVO:00002042); material: "saline water (ENVO:00002010), including plankton (ENVO:xxxxxxxx)" | depth 5 m
CGAACAGTTCCAAATATTGGCGCCGAGGCGGCTTTGATGGCTTTAGATGATGCTGGCCTTTCTATTAAAGATATGCAGGCAATGTACTGCGGTAACCTTGGTCAGGCAAATGCCATGGTTGGACAGAGAATTCTTCAAGAAATTGGCCAAACAGGAATTCCAGTTGTTAATTGCGCAAATGCTTGTGCCACTGGTGCAACAGCATTTAGAGAGGCTTGGATGTCTATTAAAGCTGGCATGTATGACGTTGTTCTTGCTGTCGGCGTTGAACAAATGGGCAAAGGCCTTTTAGGCGGTGCTGGCGGAGGCGACGGAATTCCTAAAGAAGGGCTGCTTGGCTCCGGAACTATGCCATGTGTTTTTGCTGAAGCGGGCATGGAACATGCTAGCAAGTACGGAACCACTTTTGAGCAATTTGCTAAAATTTCGGTTAAAAATCATCATCACTCAACTTTAAACCCAAAAGCTATGTATCAAATTGAAACTCCTCTGGATGATGTAATGAATGCGGAAATGATTTCTTACCCTAATACAAAATTAATGTGCTCTGTAAATGTAGATGGTTCTGCCGCCGCAGTTCTGGTTTCTGAAAAAAAAGCAAAAGAACTTGGAATGCAGCGAGCAATTAAAGTTAGGGCATCAGCGTTAGCGAGTGATCCTTATACTGATAGAGATTTAGTAATGCCTGACGTCAATGCTTGCACAAGAATTGCTGCCAAAGATGCATATGAACAAGCTGGTCTTGGAGCTGAAGATATAAACCTTGTTGAATTGCACGATTGTTTCGCAACAGCGGAAATGCTTCACTATGAAAATCTTGGCTTATGCAAAGATGGAGAGGCAGGAATGATGATAGATGAGGGACATGTTGAATTAGGTGGAAAAATTCCAGTAAATGTTTCTGGTGGTCTTCTTTCAAAAGGACATCCTCTAGGCGCAACTGGCATAGCAAATATCTATGAAGTTTGCTCTCATTTAAGAGGAGAAGCTGGCAAGAGGCAAGTTGATGGAGCAAAGATAGGCATGACACACGTTATAGGGCTTGGGACTGCTTGTGCTATTCATATTCTTGAAAAACCATAAATAATCTTGTTAATAGGCGTCACAGGAGATACTCACAATAACCTAAAGAATATCTCGGAAATATGCTCTATATTTAATAACATTAAAGCCTCTTTAGTTATTCACACTGGAGATATTACTTTACCGAAATCTTTAAGAAAATTTTCAAGCTTAAAAATGCCTTTATTAGGCGTTTTCGGCAATAATGATGAAGAGGAGAAGTCATCTTTGCTTGTTGAGGCAGACCGCTTTAATTGTAAGCTTTATGAAGAACCTTTCAGATTTGAAGTTAAAAATATAAAAATATTAATTGTTCATCATCCTGAGTTAATTAGTGAAGAAGATACAAAAGAAAATAATTTTATTTTTCATGGTCATACGCATAGATACAGATTTGAAAAATTAAACGAATGTATTATTTTTAATCCCGGAGAGTGTTCGGGGTTAATAAAAGGTAAGAATAAAGTTGGTATTATAGATCTAGAAAAAAATATAGCAAAAACTGTCTCTTTTTAAAAATTTATTACTATCTTTTTGAAGTTTTAAATTTTTTTAAAAAATATAAAACAAGACTTAGTATTTCTAATATAAAAATTGAAGTGATTAATGGTCTAATTAATCTTTCCAAACCATTTGAATTCATTATAGTAGATTCTAAAAAAATTATAGAAATAATGGGTGCTAAAGATGAATCTCCAGGATTTATAAACCATAAAGATCCAAAGACTCCAAAGATAATGGGAATAAAAAAGTAATTAATAAATTTATTTTTGTTCAATTTACTAAATAAATAACAAATTAAAAAAATTAAAAAATAATAAACTATATAAAAAAAATTCATAAATTTAAATTTTTAAACAAGTCTTCTGCAATAAAAATATCTTTAAAAAAGGGTTTAAAATTTTCTTTATCAAATTTCTTTAGATTGATATTTTTAGCTAAAATTTTTAACTTACTGTCTTTCAGCACCTGTGAAGGAGGAATATTTAATTTGCTAGCAAATTTTTCTCGCCACATAAAAATTTCTTTTTCTATTTTTGATGGTTTTTTTAATTTTTTTATTCTTGAAACATAAAGCTCTTTATTCCCTTTTTTGGCCTCTTCAATTGACATTTGAACAGCAAGATCAAATTTTTTTAATTTTTTTAAGATATTTCTTTGTTTTTTAAATATTTCTATCAAAAAATCAACATCCTCTGCAGCATATGCTAGTTGATCATTAGAGAAAGGTCTGTTAAGCCAGTTTGAATTTGTTTGAGATTGCTCCAAGCTTTTGGCGAAGTACTTTTTAACAATAGCTCCATAGTTTTTCATATCTCCACCTGAGATAATATTTTCGGCTATTTGGATATCAAAAACATTTGTAACTTTAATATTTAGATTTGTGTTGAGCACAGTGGTATCACTTCTAGAAGAGTGAAATATAATTGTTTTAGTATTATCTTCTAGAATTTTTTTTAAAAAATTGAGCTTTTTCAACTTTATGCAGTCTATTAAAAGAATTTCATTTTTTGTAGCAACTTGAAGTAGAGATAATTTTGGAAAATAAGTATTTCTCCAATCAAACTCCGTATCTAAACCTATAATGGATTCATTTGTTAATATTTCTTTTAAAAAATTAAGATCATCATTTGACTCAATAAGATAAATATTTTTTTTGAAGTTTAAAAAAGAAGTAATTTTGCCTAAAAAGTTTGAAATCATATTTTTTTTAAATATTTTATGAATTCTTTGGATATTGATGGGTCTTTTTTAGCAAATTCAATATTTGCCTTTAAATATCCTAATTTATCTCCACAATCATGTAGTACACCTTCTAAAAGATAACCATCTAATTTGTTTTCATTCTTTATATACAAGTCTATTGCATCTGTAAGTTGAATTTCTCCGCTTTTATCAGGTTTAATTTTTGATAAATAACTCATAAGCTTGTAATCAAATATATACCTCCCTGCTGCAAATAAGTTGGAAGGAGCTCTTGAAATACTAGGTTTTTCTATAATTTTTTCTATAAGTCCATCACACGATGTTTTTTGATTTTTCCTTAACTTTACAATTCCGTATTTATTTAGATCTTTTTTTAAAGCTTTGCCTAGCAACATTGAAGAAATTCCATCTTCTTCAAATTTCTTTTTCATTTTTGAAAGGTTATTAATTTTATTTGAACCTTGAATTATCATATCTGGCAAAACGATTCCAAAAGATTCTTTACCAACGTTAGACTTTGCGCACAAGATAGCATGTCCCAAACCTTTTGCTTCTCCTTGTCTAATGCTATTTATTTCTATATCGAGTTTAGAAATAGATTTGATTTCTTTTAAAAGGCTTCTTTTTACTCTCTTTTCTAGCGCAGCTTCGAGTTCAAAACTTTTATCAAAATGATTTTCTACGGAATATTTGCTTGAATGAGTTATAAAAATAATTTCCTTAAAGCCCGCTTCAGAACATTCCTCGACGATATATTGGATTATAGGTTTTCCAACTATGGGAAGCATCTCTTTTGGAACTGCTTTCGTAGCAGGCAACATTCTAGTTCCAAGACCTGCTATTGGAATAATTATTTTAGAAATTTTATTTTTACTTTTCATTGAGGTTTACAAAAATTTATTCAATTCTAAAGGAGGAGAAGGAATATTTTTATAAAAAAATCTTAAAATTTTTGTTCTAGGAAAAATTACAATCACTAAAGTTAATAAAATTAATAAAAAATAATTTTTTAAGTTTTTTCTTTTCTCATACCAAATTTCAACTTCCGCCTTATATGGTACTAAAACATTTGAGTGAAAATCTTTAGGAGTTGAAGTTTTTGACAACACCTCTTCTTCATTTCTCAAAATAAGTGATGCAAGACCAGATATGCCGGGTTTGATTTTTTCCATTCTAAGAGAAAGATCTATGGGATAACTATTAAAACCCTCTTCAACCAAAGGCCTAGGTCCAATAATACTCATATCACCCATAAAAATATTTAATAATTGAGGCAATTCATTTATTTTGGTGTCTCTAAGAAACTTACCAAGTGGCAATATTCTCGGGTCGTTTTTTACTGTAATATTTCCATGCCCATGATCAGGGCTATTTTTATTCATTGTTGCAAATTTAAATAAATTAAACTTCTTTCTTTGGAAGCCTATTCTTTTTTGAAGATAAAATATTTCACCTTCCCCAGTAAATTTCAAAATTATAATTAGAATTAAAAAAAGGGGGGAAAGTATTACTAATGCTGAGAATGAAAGAAAAATATCAAAAAATCTAATCATTACATTTTCTCATCCAGATTTTTTCCAGTCTCTAGGTGATTAAAATTAGGTAATGCTTTTTTAAAAATATTAAGTAAATCTTCTTTCTCCCAAACGTCTTCTCTCATAAGAGAAGCTATATCTGATTCGAATTTATTTAATAAATCTTCATCGTATTCAATATTATTTTTAATTACTCCAATAGAAATATATTTTTCTAAATCCAAAGATTCATTGTCTGTATAAAATTCTTCAAAATCTTTTTCGCCTGTAGTATCAGATTCAAAAAAATAACAGGGCCATTTATTTTCTGCAATTAGATCAGAAGCGCTATCTCTTGCTTCTTGTTCTGAATTACACTCGACAACTTCGTAATTTAAAGATTCTAAGTAATTTTTAGCTATTTCAGAAAACTTTATTAGATCTAAATTTTCATTTAATTTAGGAAAAAAGATATCTCTATTTTCTCCAACTAGTCCCGATATTAAACACAGCTCTCCTGATTCTTGAGGAGTTATAAAATATCTTTTTATATCATTAGGAGCAGCTATAGGCTGTTTATTCAAAATTCTTTGATTGAAGCCATGTAAAAGAGAGCCATCTGAAAAAGCAACATTAGCGAATCTAGCCATAGAAACTTTTTGAAGTTTGCTTTCTCTATATAAATAATTTTCCATAATTTTCTTACTAGCTCCCATCATATTAACTGGATTAGTAGCTTTATCAGTTGATACAGAAAAGTAATTTTTTAAGGTTTTTTTTGAACTTAATAACTCTAAAGATTTTACAGTATTAAAAATATTTACTTGTATTAATCTCATCAAGGTGAAAGGGTCCTTTTCACTCCTTACATGCTTCAAAGCAGATAAGTTAAAAACAAAGTCGTAAGATTGTTTATGAGAGAAAGCTTCAAATTCTTTTGAACCGCAATCTATTGCAAAAGTTTTAAATTCTCCTGAAAAATAACCTATCGAGCTTCTAATGTTTCTTACCAGCTCTACTAAGTTGTTTTCACTTATATCTACTACATGAAGAAGATTAGGCTTTCTTTTACAAATCTCAATTGAAACAGCTTGCCCTATAGACCCGGCTCCACCTATAACGAGAATATTGGCATTGCCTATGATATCTTTAATATCATTTTCTATATTATTCAAATCTTCATGAAAAAGATTTTCTTTTCTATTAATTAAGCTTAATAAATTCATTATTATATTTTAAGTTAATGTAGAGAAATTTAAATAGTCGTTCCTATCAGCTTATCAAAGTAAATAGCTTTCGCTCTTATAATTTTAAGGGGAAAAAAATTAAAGATAAAAAACAAAATATGTAAAAGAAATTTTGGGATGGGAAGATAAAAATTACTCTCTTTTATTAAAAGATCATGCTGAGATACTTTGTTGAAATCGAGGTTGGTTTTTGATGATTTAATTTTAAAATTTAGCTCTCTTAAGAATATAATATTCAGTTCATCAGTGCTTACTATTTCATAAAGAGGAGACGGAAATATTTTAAAGAAAATTTTAATTTTTTTAAAAGAAATGCAATACCTTTTTTTGAGATCTACCGAATTTTCCCTAGAAAATACCATCGGAAGTCTAAGAATCTTATTTTCCAAGTCTACTTGCTTATTTAAAATGTCTTCGCACATTTTTTTTGATTTTGCGTAAGATATTTGAAAAGAACTTGCATTCAATGCATAACTCTTTTTAAGAAATTTGATATCTTTGGATGAAATGAAAAGTAAAGAGTGAGTTTTTTTAAACCTATTAATATTTATCAAAAAATTATTAAAAATCTTCAGATTTACATTTAACACGTCTACATTCCTCCTATGTGCTACTGCAGAAAGAAAAACTATTTTTTTATAATTTTTTATTTTTTCTATCAGACTTGGTGGCCAGACTTCGTCATTTTCAAGATCTAAAGCAAAATAATTTTTATATTCATATTTGTTTTCTTTAGATTTAGACACTGCAATAAAATCAAAGTCTTTAGATTCAAGAAATTTACAAAATGATCTTCCAATAAGTCCATTTGCTCCAAAAACAACAACTTTATCGATTTCTTTTTTCATTTAAGTTTGAATCAAAATCTCTTCACGAAGCCCAACAAAGTCACAGAATTCATATTCATGCTTATCTATCAATTCTATTAGACTTTTAAATTTACTCTCTACTTTTCCTAAATTATATTTAAACCTTAAATTAGATGTTCTTGATGCAGATATTGGTTTTTTAGGGGGCGCATTATTAGATAATTCGAAGGGATGAATGTAAAAGAAAAAAACATTTTCCTTCAACAAATAGTCATGAACTAGCTTTTTCATAATCTGCCAAGGCAGGATCCTCAAATACCCTCCGCCACATATTGGCAAAGTTTTTTTATAAATTTTTGTGGTGGAAAGTTCAAATTCAAAGAAACTATCTTTTTTATAAATAAATTTTTCTACTTTTTCGTATTCATTTATATCAAGAGATCCATAAAGAGGATGATTAGTAAAATCTATACGACTAGACGAATAACTGAAGTCGTATCTTTTAATTAATTCTGCTCTTTGTTTATCTAAACTAAAACAAGGAGCTCTATAACCAAATTTATTATTATTATTAATTTTATTTAAAACTTTACATGATTTTTTTATATCATTTTCAAATTCATCTAAAGTCATTGTCATTGGCCTAGTGTGATCCCATCCATGAGAACTTATATCGTAACCAGACTTAGAAAGACCGGTGAAATACTCAAGTCTTTTTTCTGCTATCTCTCCCAACACAAAAAAACTAGAAGGCAAATTATAAGAGTTTATTAAGTTTAAATATGTTTCAAGTCCATCCATCATGGAGTAATCTGTATCACATTCATCTCTATTGAAATAATCTAGATGAAACCAATCTTCTACATCAATTGATAATACAGCTTTTTTCATATTAACTTCCCTCCTCTTTTTTTAAAATTTTTAATATCTTTAAGGGAAGGCCAACTTCGATAGTGTTCTTGCTTTTGGAGATTTTCTTTTTTTTCTAAAGAACCATCCAGAATTTGATTAATTACCTTCAACATCAATTTTCCACCGATTCCTTTAGTAAGTTTAATAGCCTCGTACATTGAACAGTATTTGGGCCTTTCAATTTTCTCTTGTCCTAAGATTTCTCCATTATCGATTTTACTATCCATGAAATGAACACTTGCCCCAATGAGTTTTTCATCATGAAAAAGGGTCCAGAAACTAGGTAATAATCCTGAGTACTTTGGTAAAAGTGAGCAATGAAGATTAATACAACCTTCTTTGGGTATACAAAGAATTTCTTTATTAATAATGCTGGGGGCTGAATAAGAGATTACTAAATCAATTTTTTTTTCCTTTAGATGACTTTTAAAAAATTTTGAATTTATTTCACTTATTTCAAAGAAGCTTGCATTTAAAGAAAATGCAGCTGATTTAGGACTTTTTAATAATTTCAGTTTATAAAAAAATATAGAGTCAATAAAATTTAAAAAAGAGTTCTTTGTTAATAAAATACCTAGTTTGAAAGACTGGTTCAGACCAAATCCTCTAAAAAAAAGAGATTTCTTATTAATGAGAGAGCCTTTAGAAGAAACTTGAAAGACAGAAATAACGTTAACTTTTTTTATCTTTTGAAGTAGATAAATATTTTCTGGAATCACAAAACCATCTTTTTGGCATATTACTGAAATATTCATAAGATTAATTTTATTTTGTTTTTCCTATAATCCAAAAAAAACTAAAAATAATAAGATTGAAATAAGTTAAAAATTTAATGAATTTTCTATCATCATCATAATGGTAATTTTTATAAATCAATATAAATTTTTTTATTCTCTTAATCTTTTTATTTGATAATGAATTCTCTAAAACTCTATATCCCGTTAATTCAGATTTCAACAAAATCATTTTCTCATTTAATTTAGAGATTTTTAACCACATATCATAATCTTCAACAGCTATTAGATCAGAATCTTCTGAAAATTTTCCACATGCTAAAATAGCCCTCTTTAAAACTAACACGCTAGAATTCAGAATTCCATTCCTATAGAGAATTCTTTTTTTATTTAAAGCAATAAATTCTGTATTTATTTTTTTAAAATATAGATTTTCTAAATTTTTAAAATTTTTGCTTTTGGTAGCTACCAATACTGCTTCATTTTTTTTTAAAACATCAAATTGAATTTCAAGCTTTTTTTTATGCCAAACATCATCAGAGTCACAAAAAGCTATAACGTCTGATTTTGATTTTTTTATGCCGATATTTCTTGGTTTTGCTGGACCTCCAAAATTAGATTCTAATTTTATTAAAGATATCCTATTATCCTTTTCAGTGTATTCTTTAATAATCTTGATAGTTTTATCTTTTGAATAATCATCTACAATTATTAATTCCCAATCTTTAAAGGTTTGAGAAATAATTGAATTAATTGTCTCGGAAATATACTCTTCGGAATTAAAACTAGGCATTATTATTGAAATACTAGTCATTCAGGCTTATTAAGTGATTTTATCAAAATAGCTTATGGTTCTCTTAAGGCCTTCTTCTAATTGAATTTCAGGCACCCAATTAAGAAGTTTTTCAGCTTTGCTTATATCGGGGCAACGTAATTTAGGATCGTCTGAAGGCAAAGGGAGAAAATTGATTTTAGACGAAGAGTTTGTTAAATCAATTACTTTCTTAGCTAGATCTAGAATTGAAAATTCATTTGGATTACCTAAATTAATCGGAGAGAAAATTTTATCATCGCTATCCATTAGCTTTAAAAAACCTTCAATTAAATCATCAATAAAACAGAAACTTCTAGTTTGTGTTCCATCTCCATATATTTCTAAATTCTTATTGCTCAAAGCTCTAACAATAAAATTACTTACTACTCTTCCATCTTTAGGATCCATGTTGGGACCATAGGTATTGAAGATTCTTGCAATTTTTATTCTTATGCCATAAGTCATAAGATAGTCATGAAAAAGTGTTTCTGCGGCTCTTTTGCCTTCATCGTAACAGGCTCTAATTCCAAAAGCGTTGACGTTTCCTAAGTAGTCCTCATGCTGGGGACTCACTAAGGGGTCTCCATAAACTTCACTAGTAGAGGCCTGAAAAATCTTAGAATTATTAAATCTTGAAAAATCTAACAAATTCATAGATCCTAAAATATTAGTTTTCATTGTTTCGATAGAGTTTTTTTGATAGGAAATCGGGGATGCTGGACAAGCCAAATTGTAGATCTCATCAAAGTCGTTATCAAAATTAAGTTCATTTTGAACATTACCTTCAATAAAAATGAAATTTTTTTGATCTAAAAGTTCTGAAATATTAATTTTTTTGCCCGTGTGCAAGTTATCTAAAACGGTTACATGATTACCATTTTTTAAAATTTTTTTACTTAAGTGGCTTCCAATAAAACCAGCACCTCCAGTTATTAAAATTTTTTTCATGTTTTTTCTAATAAATTTTTAATTGAATCTGTAATATTTTGTATATCTTTTACATCAGAAACATATAATTCTCCAGGCATTGTCTTATCCCATAAATTTTGAAAATAATTTTCTATGTCAGAAAAATTATTTTTATTAGTTAATGGTGGGGAGTTTAATGCATGTTTTAAATCTTTTAAATTTTGAATATTGCATACAAATGGAGAGTCATTATAAAAAGCGTTTCCCAGAACGAAAATTGGTTTATTTAGTAAAATTCCCTCAGCTCCTGATTTTGAGTTTATTGTCACAACCGATTTACATTTGGACATCACTTTATAGTTATTTGTAGACGGGTCTAATAGAAATATGTTGTCGTATTTTCTTAAGAGCCTTTTAATTCTTGACAAGTCACTAGTACCAATTTGAGCAGGATGCTCTTTGATTACTACCTTGATATCTTCTTCAACAATAGAGCACAGATACTCAACTAAAGAAATTTGATCTAAATATTCGGGAGATCTAATCGTTAACGCAACGTCAGCTGGAACATGGAGAGGAAAGTAAATAAATTTATCTAAGTCTTTTAAGGATGCGTAATGTTTTTTAAGAAAAAAAGAATTATAGATAGCTATTAAATGCAACGAAACATATTTATAAATATAGCCAAACTCTTGATGTTTTTTTAAAAAATATTTGTCAATAATTTTTGTTATAAGTCTTTTAAAAACTGAAAATTTTAATATTTTTTTAATGGAAGAGGTATATTGATGCTTATCTTTTTTTGGAATGACTAATTCATTGTCTTCCAAGCACTTTTTTAAATAATCTTTTACTTCTGGCAAAATTTCTTGAGCTGTTTTACTTTCTATTTTTGGGGCGTTAAAAGAATTTTTAGTTAAAAAAATCCTGCCTCTAAAAAAAGAAGGTTCTATAAAATAATTATCTATATTATTAAGTCTAGCCGCTTTAAAACAAGCAATTACAGATAAAAAGCCTCCCAATTCTTGAATTAAAATAGAATTTATATCTTTACTTAAAGAATTTTTAAAAATCTCATTTAAACATTCCGTATAGAGGAATAATTTTTTTTTAAGATTAATAGTATCGTTTATGTCGAAAGTCAGTCTTTCGTGAAGAATCAAACCATTAATATTATTTGTATTAAATAATTCTTTTTTAAATTCAATGTTTTTAATTTCTTTAGATTTAATTTTCGATAATTTAGGTATATCGTGAAAGGAAATATTAGCCTGTGCTAACATCTCTGAACTTCTATCGTCAAAAGATAAAAAAACTAAATCTAATTCTTCGTTAAAAAGTTCTTTTGAAACATTTATCCAAAATGCCGTTTGGTATTCAGCTAATGTGGAAATATATAATCTAGATTTAATTTTCATAAATTATAGATTGGTTACGTTTTAATTCTTCTAGAGTCAAAACTATTACTGCTGCGTAAATAATACTGCTTGGAAACAACTCGAAACTATGTTGAAAAATTAAATTTATTGGCACGACGGTAAAATAAAAAATTATAAAAGGCATGAAATCTCCGTTAAGTTTTTTATTTTTATTAAATAAGAAAAACACAATAGGCAAATAAATACTGAAAAGAAATAAAATTGAATTGACCCACCCAAGATTATAAGCAAAAGTTAAGAAAGTTGAATCCATTCTTAGGTAATTACTATCGTTACATCCTATAGCATGGGAGAAGTACGTATTAGTTTCGCATTGCATATTTACTACTTTCCAAAAATCAAGCAATCTAACAGAAACTGCATCGTTCAGTGCTCCTTGACCTAAAATAGAGATTATTCTCAGATAAATTTCTGATAATTCTAAGATTTTAGAAATTGAAAAAGAGCTTATTACGAATATTAGAATAATCGAAAAGATATAAAAAAGGGTTTTTTTCAAAGAGATTTTCCTTTTTGCAATAAAATTAAAAAAGTGAAAAGAAAATATAAAAAGAATTACTGAAAAAATAGAATTCAAAGATGCAGTCAACAAAAGAGCGGGTACACATACAAAAATTGTTAGTAAAAGTTTCTTGACTCCCATAATTTCTCTAGTAAATAAAATATAAGAAAATAAAACAGTAGAAGAGATTATAAAACCAGCTCCATTGGGGCTTCCAAACGTCCCCCAAAGTCTTCCTGAAACTGAAGAAACAGGATAAAAAAAATGCAAGAATAAAGAAAAAGTGATAGTCAAAAGCAAAATGGCATGTAAGTTATTCATTAATTCTTCAGTAGATAACCTTTTTACAAAAATCCCGAAAAGCAGAATGCCAAAGATTAGATAAACAAAAAAATTCTTAATAACTATTAAATATTGAATAAAGTTGTTTTCTGAAAATAAAATCATTTTCGAAAGAATTATTATAGATAAGTAAGCGAAAACAGAAATAACAAGAATTAAATCTGAATCTATTTTAGATTTTAAAGATGAAAGTAAAATTAATCCTCCAAAAAATATCCACAAAAAGTCTTTTATTAATGGAAGAAAAACTGGAATCTTAGGATTATCTAAATCTCCATAAAAATATAAAACCGACCCAAAACTAAAAGCCACAAATAACATTAGTTTCATAATCGAACTAAAACTTATATTAAGACTATTCATTTTTTATTTCAAAAGAAGAGAGATTTAAAAGTTTTGAATGTTTGGTTTTTGAAACTTTTACTTTATTTTTGTTGCCTTCTAAGCCATAAATAGAATTCATTATTTCTCCCCTTTTTAACTCTTTATTTTTAAGAGATGGATTAAAAAATACCTTTATTTTAAATGCAGCAAAACTCCCAAAAATTAGGGAAAAAAATTTAAAATAAAAACTTTTTAAATTACTGTCAAAAAAAATATCTTTGACTTTAAAGTTAATAGAATTATTCATCTTAATATTTTTTTTTGATTTATTAATCACATTAGAAACTCTTTGTGATGAATTACCATCATTAAAAAAGAAAAAAGGCTCAATAAATTCATTAAATAATTTATTTTTTTTATTTTCCGAAAAATAAAATCCTTTCTTTATAATTTCAATTAAGTTTTTTCTGTTTTCCGCAGGTATACTTATCTCTGAAGGTAGTGGAGCGTGACTCTTCAAAAAGGGTGTATTTAAATATTCAATAGAAATTGATGAAACGCCCATAAAAAAAGCATCTACAGAAGAACCACAATTTAAGTGTATTACATATTTTGCCCCACTTATGGCATCAAAAATTTCTCCCTCTGAATCAATAGTGATATTTTCAAAATCTTTATAAAAATTTTTATAAAGTGATTTATTTTCAAATGGATGAGGCCTTAATATAAATTTTTCACTTGGGAGTTCATGAGCTATTTCTTTTATTTCATTTAAAAACTTTAAAAATACTTTTTCAGTTTCATCATAAATTTTATTTGAATATTCTTCTCCCCACCCAGTGGACTTAAATATTTTTTTTTCACTCTCTCTATCTTTAGAAAATTTAGGATTTATGGAAGAGAAATTTGTATTTATTAAGATATGATCTTTATTTTTAGCTTGAATTAAGCTTGAATATTTTGGAGAACATTGATCATATCTAGGACATCCTGTAAGGTGAATTTTATCAGGGTTCATTCCACTAATCTCTCTAAAAGCCTCAAACAATCTATTGCCCCAGAAAAAATATCCATCTATAAAATCCCTATATCCTGAGTCTTTGAAACTTTTTGCCCATTTATTTGGAGAGTCCAAACCTTTAGAAGATACTACTCCCCCTTCTGTATCCAAGATATAAGTTTCAACACCTAAAGAATGTATTTTTTTGACTAATTTTCTGTTATTTGGTCTTAAATAATTGAAGATCATGACATCTAAATTCAACAAGAAAATATCAAAACTTAAAGAATACATAGGAATTAAATAAACTTTATGCCCCTGACTAATTAAGTGGTTTGCAATTAATAAAATACCTCTCAAATCTCTTTGCGGATTATCAACTGAGAAACCAACTTTCATTTTATTCAAATTTTAAACGTAAATAAGGACCTAAAAAATTCATTTTCTTTTTCTAAAAACAGATATTTGAATGAAATCCACCAAGACAAGATATTAAATAAAATTATAAACAAAACGATATACAAAACTTCTGAAAAATTTAATGTCAAATGTTCTAAAAATAATAAAATAAAACTTATTAAACTCATAATAGTAAAAGGCCTTAGAAAGGCAAAGCTATATTTCAGATTATTCTTAAAGAAAAAAAGGAATAATATGTGTTTCACTGCAACAGAAAATATAAAAGCAAGAAAAAATCCGTTAATGCCCATTGGAGATAAAAAATAAAGCAAAGTTATGTTAAGCATTATTTCTAAAATTCCAATAATATTTATTATTTTTACAGTAGATTTTTCTGCTAGTGCTGCAGACGCAATTGCACTTGAAGAACAATAAAATAAATTTACAATAAAAGCCAATGAGAAAAATATTCCATATTGAATATATTCTTTCCCAAGCCAAATCAAAACAAGATCACTGCCAAACCAAGCTATACTGAATATTAAGGGAGTCCAAAAATAAAATTGCATTGATAAAATCATATTTATTGTATTTGATAAATCATCTTGTTTTTTAAGGCTTAGCATTTTTGCAGTATATGGAACTAAAGAACTATTAAATTGAGCAATTAAAGATTTAAAGAATTTAGGAATCCTCATAATTGCTTCATAAATACCAGCAAAACTAACGTCAATAGTTCCTACCCATATCAATCCAATGTTGTTTGTTATCAAACTAAGCATTTTTCCTAAAATAATATTTCTTGAAAAGGAAAAAACTTCAGTTGAGAGCTTTTGAGTCGGAAATTTAAAAGCAAAAAGATCTTTATTTTTTGTTAATACAAAAAGAAATATAAAAAAATATCTTAAACTCACCAATAAAATAAAAAAAATAATTATTGATCTTATTGATAGCTCAAAATTCTGGCTTATAGATATAAAGAATAGAAATATCAGAGCTTGAAGCATTTCACATATTTTAATTATGAAAAAAGATTCTTTTCCTCTTAAAATAGATTCTGATAAAGATCCTAAATAAAAAACAGGAATCATTAAAGACATCAACCAAAGCCCCTCCGAAAATAGGTTTTTTGACTCCAAATTATTTAAACTGAAGAAATTTGATAAATTTTGGATATTTAAATAAATTAAGAAAGATAAAAATAAAGAGATTAAAATAAAAATAGACAATATCAGAGAAATAGACTGTCTTTGAACTTCCTTATTTTTGAAATTATAAGAAATAAATCTTGTCGCACTTTCATTCAAACCGAAATCAAAAAAAAGCAAAAGTCCGGAAGGTAAAAATAATCTTAATAAAACAAATAACCCATAAGCTTCTATTCCAAACTGAGTTAAAAAAACTGAGATAGTAACAATCTGAATCGCTCCTACTGCGCCACTGCTAGAGAAGAGCAAAAAGGAATTTTTTAATAAATTTCCTACATTGGGCTCTGCATTCATAAAAAAATATTGATACTGATTTTTTATTTAATACCGTATCTTAGAGGTTTTTTTGAAAAAGGATTTATCATGTATCCAAAATTTCTTGAGATTTCTTCTTTTCTTTTTTTTGATTCATTTGTAATTCTACAAAATGAAGGATATACAAGAAAAACAGCTGCATCCCTAATACCCTCCTCTGGAATAGATGCTTTGTGAATATTATGAGGAGAAAAAATAGTTATTTTCCCTGACTTTCCTAAAATTTTTGTTTTTTCATCTTCAATTAGTTTTTTATATTTATTTAATTCATCGCGAAAAAAAAGTCCCCTTTTTTTCATTTTAATTGAAATCAATTTATTGGATAAAGTGAGAGGACCGTTTTTAACTTCTACATCACTTAAATATAAGAAAATTTTTAACATTTTTAGAGGAGAATTATCAAAATGCCATGAAGTACTGTCAAAAGGCGCCTCTTCAGGCTCTAAAGGTTTGGTTCTATAAATATCTGAGCTATAAACAAAATAATTAGATTTAAAATAATTTTTTAAGATTGAATCGAGTTCAAAATTTTTGAAAATTTTTAATAAATCATCAACATTAATCGATGAATCTTTCAGTCTTATCAGACCATTTTTTTCTAATTCATGATCTGTATTTATGTGATTACTAAATTGATACTCTACATCTTTAGCAATTTTATTTATCAAGTCTATCTGAGAAAAATTTATATTTATAAATCCGTCTTTAATTAAAGCTTTTGACGTTTCTTCGAAACTTTTTGACCTTTTTAAGGGAAAGAAAAATCTAAAAATTTTTAAAAGAGAATTATAAATAAAAAAAATAAGATTAATTTTTATACTAAGTTGGTTTTTAAAAAAAAATAAAACTAATTTTCTATAAAGTTTTTTTATCAGTTTTAACATAAGAGAATTTTAACCTAATCTTGCTAGAACCATTGTGTCATCTAGAGAAGTTTCGTCTTCATCAATGTGTTTCCAATCAGTTTCTAAAGAGAGTACTAAATTATATTTTTCTGCAATCTTTATTAAGGTGTCCATTGAATAAGCCCAATCTTTAAAATTTTTATGGCGTATATTTTTCTTTATTTGAGTAAAAGTAAAATAAAATTTAGTTGAATCTTCCATATAGATAGAAATTTGCCTGAACATTGAATGTACTGATTCAGGAGGCATGTGAGTTAAAACAGATTGAGCCCAAATAAAATCAAAACTTTTGATAGGCAGATTTTCAATTTTTCCTCCTTTTGCAAGAAATAATAGTGGATCTTTATCTAAAAGATTAAATCTTATTATTCTTTTTTTAGCCTCCTCAATCACAGAGTTAGAAATATCAATTCCTATGTATTTTCTTCTATCTAAGAAATCAATGAAGAATCTTCCAGCAGATATCGCTCCACAACCGTAATCTAAAAAACTGCTGTTTGAAGAAAGCCCTTTAGATATCAAATATTCTAATTGATTTTTTCTATTTAAGTTTAAACCCCAGTTAGAATTTATATATATTGTAAAATCCATTCTCATGGCATAGTAATCCGAGTAATTTTTTCTTAATAATTTACAATATAGGTAAAAGAAAAAATCTACACTTTTTAAAAATATTCTTTTCAGAAGATTTAATTTCATTCTTCGACAGATTCGGAACTCATTTTATCCTTTATTCTAATCATTCTTATAATTATCTCCGTGGAACAGATGATAGAGAAATATAAAAAATAAAAAAATAAAAAAATATCTAATTTATTTAAAATCAGAAATAATAAAAATAATATAGGTATACCAGTCAAAATATTTTCTGATATTTGTGAAAACAACTTTAAGAATCTATGTTGAAGTCTTGAGTTATCCTCAACATTATCCTTGCTTTTAATTATTTTCTTCATTGATTCTTTTTCAAAAAGAGAAATTCTCAATTTTAAATAACAATATATTAAGGCCAAAAAAGATATTGTTATTGAGAGAGCTAAATAAAAATCATCATCTGCATCTAAATCATTAAAAGTTCTGTAGACATAATAAAAGGGAATGAAAATTAAAAAAGATAAGAAATCAACAAATCCATCGATCAATTTTCCAAAAAAGTTACTTTTATTTAAATACCTTGCCACGTTTCCATCACTAAAATCTAAAATTATATAAATTAAGTAAAACAAGATTCCTAAATAAATAAAATTTTTCGAATCCATCATTAAAAGAATGAATGAAAATAATAAAAATAATAATCCTAAAAAAGTTATTTTATTTGGGGATATTTCAAATTTAATAAAAAGAGAAGAAAGTGGAAAACTTAAATATCTAAAAATTTTATGAGCGACTGTGATGTCGTAATTAAACTTCTTGCTACTAAGATAATGTGCTTTAAGTTTTTTATTTATTTTACTAAGCGAGTCACTCATAGTTATTCTAATTCTTGCGTTAATTTCCAAGAGTTATTTTGTTTTTTCCAAACATCTTTATTCCTAAATTTTTCAACAGTTTCCCAAAACTCTTCATTGGTTAGTTTGTGAAACCTTAAAAAATCTTCGAAATACTCTTCTGGAAACTCATCACTTAGTTCTTTAACTATCTTGACTGCCTCCTCTCTGGAAATTCTTTTGTTCCAGATATCATAACAAGTTTGATCAGTCGAGCGCCAAAATCCAAATTTTATATATTTCATCCAAATGTTAATTTCGCATAATTTTTCATCTATATTGTCATAATCTAGATAATTTCCTGATAAAGGTCCTTGTTCTCTTCCTTTAAAGCCCCTTTTTTTTACAATGTCATAATTCTCTCTACCGTACCATTTTAAATAATGGCCTAAATATATCGAATTAATGCCTGCATCCTTTAATTTTTTATGATCTGGGTATGTATAGAAGAATACATCTCTAGGAGAAATATCATCATCAAGCCAATCTGTAATTTTTTTCCCCTTAATAAGATCGCCTTGGTCTATTTCAATTGCACTTGGCTTGCTTTCTTGATTTTGGATACCTCCAAATTCAAAAGAGATATCTTCTCCCCATACAACTAAAGGAACCTCATATATAAGTGCTACGTTTATAACGCTTGAAAACATTGCGCAATGCTCAGCCCAGGATGGCTCTCCTTGTCTTATAAAACATTTTTTTCTAATTTCTCTAAAAACACTGGGTTTAATTGTAATTTTGATATGGTCAATATTGAGATCCTTGATCATATTATTTAGATTTTCAATCCCTTCAGATGTTGGCAAATGAGGGGCTAAAGTTACACATAAAACTTTTAAATTATAATATTCAGACAGAATCATTGCTTGATACCAGCTATCTTTACCTCCACTTACTGGAACAATGCAGTCATAAAAAGGATAATTTTTCTTTTTAATTTCTTTAACTATTTCATCTAGCTGTTTCTTTCTTTTGCCCCAATTAATTTGCTCTTTTATTTCTGAACTTCTACATGCGTTACAAAGACCTCTTTTATCTAATTCTATTCCTGGTTTAGTATCAGGCATGACGCATCTTTTACAATATTTCATTGATACTATTTTTCTAAAGATTTGTAATTAAATTCATCCATATAAGTTCTTCCTAATAAAATATATTCTTTGTGCTCTTTTTCTTTAAGTTTAGTCAAAATATATTTTTTATTTTTAATACTAGTTAAAGAAGCCTTTGTGCTCATTTTTTTTATAGTACTTTTTAGAAGCTTTTCATACCTAATCCATTTTCCATTTTTATCTTTTCTCCAAACTTTTTTATCTCTGAATTTATCAACTGCGGTATAAAAAAAATTTTCGTCAATTTCAGCCCAATCAAGAAATTTTTTTAGACTAGTAGGTGTTTTTTCGAGATACTTATTTATCAATTCTAATCCCTGAAATCTGTCTAGTCTTTTCAATCTAATATCTCTCGCTACGTGATCATTAACTTTTGAATATCCATATTTAAGA
>TARA_B100001057_G_scaffold175916_2_pt1 | contig 19126 bp, 18 predicted proteins | sample TARA_B100001057 | Tara Oceans TARA_B100001057 (sample SAMEA2621839) | marine metagenome | biome: marine biome (ENVO:00000447); feature: surface water layer (ENVO:00002042); material: "saline water (ENVO:00002010), including plankton (ENVO:xxxxxxxx)" | depth 5 m
TTAAATATTGATTGTAAGTTTAGATATTTGTAAATATTTATGAATATAAAAGTACATAATTTTAGTGCTGGCCCCTCTATACTTCCAGATAAAGTTTTTGAACAATCATCCGCTGCAATTAATAATTTTAATGGAAAGGGATTATCAATTCTTGAAATATCTCACAGAAGTAAAGATTTTATAGATGTTCTTGATGAGGCTAGGTCGCTAGCATTAGATATTGCAGACCTTGACCCTACAAAGTATGCTTGTATATTTCTTCAAGGTGGAGCTAGTATGCAGTTCTTGATGACTGCATACAACTTTCTTAATAATAAAGCTGCTTATATTAATACAGGTAGCTGGTCTACTAAAGCAATTAAAGAAGCCAAATTATTTGGGAATGTTTTTGAAATTGCCTCATCTTCTGATAAAAATTTCAATTATATACCTAAAAATATAAGTATTAATGAAGTTTATGATTACATACACATAACTTCAAATAATACAATATTTGGTACACAATTTCATTCTTTTCCAGACTCCAATAGCCCTTTAATAGCTGATATGAGCTCTGATATTTTCTCAAGAAATATTAATTTTTCTCAGTTTGATTTAATTTATGCGGGTGCACAAAAAAACCTTGGACCAGCTGGAGCTACAATGGTTATAATTAAAAATGATTTGTTGGACACAGTGCAAAGAGAAGTTCCTTCTATGTTAAATTATAAGATTCACATTGATAAAGATAGCTCCTTCAACACCCCGCCAGTTTTTCCAATTTACTGTATATTATTAAACCTTAGACTTATCAAAAAACTTGGTCTAGAGAGTATCACCCGTAATAATAAAATAAAAGCAGAACTGATTTACAATGAAATTGATAGAAATACATGCTTTACTGGTTTTTCATCAATTTCAGACAGGAGTCTAATGAATGCTACATTTAATCTTAATGATGGTTTAGATGGTAGTTCTTTTAACAATATATGTTTGAAAAATAATATTTCTGGAATTAATGGACACAGATCAGTTGGAGGTTACAGGGCATCTATATACAACGCTTTACCACTTGAGAGTGTTAGATTACTAGTAGAATGTATGCAAGAATTTGAATCAAATTATAATTAGGTATGAAAATATTAGCAAATGATGGTATATCAGAATCTGGGAAAAATAAACTAGAGGATTATGGCTTTGATGTTGACTTAACAAAAGTTTCCCAAGAACAGTTAGTTAATTATGTAAACGAAAACAGTATAACAGTCATACTAGTAAGAAGTGCAACACAGATAAGAGCAGATATAATTGACAATTGCCCCTCTATAAAAATAATTGGACGAGGTGGGGTTGGTATGGATAATATTGATGTAGAATATGCTCAATCAAAGGGTATTAATGTAATAAATACACCTGCTGCTTCTTCAAAATCAGTGGCTGAGTTAGTTTTTTCTCACCTCTTCGGTTGTGTTAGATTTCTCCACGAGTCAAACAGGTCTATGCCATTAGAAGGTGATACAAAATTTAAAGATTTAAAGAAATTATATGCTAAAGGGTCTGAATTATCTGGAAAAACTCTGGGAATTATTGGTTTTGGAAGAATTGGACAAGAAGTCGCGAAAATTGCAATTGGTATAGGAATGAACGTAATTTTTTATGATAAATTTAATGATCAAGCAAATCTGAAGATAGATTTCTTTGATGGTCAGAGTCTTTCTTTTAATTTAAATTCATCATCCTTTGATAAAATATTATCTAATTCAGATTTTATAACAGTACATATTCCTGCATCAGATAAATATATAATTGACTCCAATGAGTTTAAAATAATGAAAGAGGGAGTTGGTATTCTTAACCTTTCTAGAGGAGGAATTATTAACGAACAGGAATTAATTAAAAATATTGATTCAGGCAAGATTTGTTTTGCTGCAATAGATACTTTTGAGGGGGAACCTAAACCTAGCATTAAGATATTAATGAATTCTAATATTTCTTTAACCCCTCACATTGGAGCAGCTACAAATGAAGCTCAAGATAGGATTGGAATTGAACTAGCAGACAAAATTAATGATATATTAGGATGATGAAAAAACTAAAAGAAAGATGGGGAATTACATCCAACTTTCAAATAGTCATAATTTTCATTGTTTTCGGAATAACTGGTTCTGTAAGTGCTTTTATTTCAGGTCCCTTAACAGATCTTATAATTGGCTTAGATAGCGATTTGCACTGGTTTTTCAAACTAGTAGTCAGAATTTTAGTTCTAACTCCAATATACCAAGTATTACTTCTTTTCTTTGGATATATATTCTTCCAATATAAGTTCTTCTATAATTTTGTAAAAAAATTTTTAAGCCTGCTGGGTTGTGGCTTCTTATTTAGAAATTAAATTACTGAAATTTGACCTTAATTTAAATAACTTAGGGTTTATAACAGCTTGGCAATAAGCATTCTGTGGATTTTTTGTGAAGTAATCATGGTGATACTCTTCAGCCAAATAAAATATAGAATTATCATTCACTTCAGTAACAATTTTATCATCAAAAACCTTATTATTTTCAAGATCTTTTATAAAATCGATAATAGATTGTCTTTGATCCTGACTACAAAATATTGCAGATCTATATTGAGTACCAACATCTGCTCCTTGTCTATTTATAGATGTAGGATCGTGGATTGTAAAGAATATTGATAGAATTTGAGATAAATTTATGTTGCTGTTATACTCAACTTTTATTACCTCAACATGATTTGTATAACCCTCACAAACTTCCTCATATGTAGGATTTGGATTATTTCCCCCCATGTATCCTGGTTTTATAGATTCAATTCCGATGACTTTTTTATATACAGATTCTGTGCACCAAAAACATCCCCCACCTAAATATATGACACTATTCATTTTTAGAATTTAAACTAAAAGATTAATATTGTAAATGTATGGAAAAGTTACTCTCAGCTAAAAATATTTCAAAAACATTTCAAGGAAGAAAAGTTCTTGAAAATATTAATATAGAGATAAGTACTTCTGAAATTGTAGCAATATCAGGAGCCTCTGGTGCTGGTAAGACTACTCTGTTAAATATTTTAAGCACTCTCGATAAACCAGATGATATCAGTAAATCTTCTTTGTTTATTGATCATCAACAAGTCTTTGATTTAGGTAAAAATGAATTAGCTAATCTGAGAAATAAAAAAATTGGTTTTGTTTTTCAGTTTCACGAGTTGATTCCTGAGTTAAATATTTTGGAAAATGTATGTTTACCGGGATGGATCAAAAAAGATAATAATGTTAAAGAAAAGGCCTTGAAATTATTACAATATTTTGCTCTTGATGATTTTCTTGATAAGAAACCCCTAACCCTTTCAGGGGGCGAAAAGCAGAGAGTTGCAATAGCAAGATCCCTAATCAATAATCCTAAGATTATCTTTGCTGATGAACCTACCGGTAATCTTGACTCAAAAAATTCTAAAATTCTTTTTGACTTATTCTTTAAACTAAGAGATGATTATAATTGTTCTGTAGTAATTGTTACACATGATGAAAAAAATGCAAATATTTGTGATAGAAAACTCGTAATTGTTGATGGGAAAATTAAAGACTAGAATTCCAGATTTAAAAGAATTTTTAGATGAAAAAGCTTATAAATATGAATCTCCGTTATTTATCAATGATGATCCAATATTAATCCCTCATCAATTTACCCATAAAAGAGATATTGAGGTTTCTGCCTTTATAACCTCTATCATTTCGTGGGGAAATAGAAAATCTATAATTAACAGTAGTCGAAATATTATCAGATATATGGATGATTCACCTTATGATTTTATAATAAATCACAGTAAGGAAGATTTATCAGCTATTAATAAATCAATTCATAGAACCTTTAATATGATAGATTTGAACTACTTCATAACATCACTTAGAAACATATATATGAAGTATGGAGGTATCGAAAGCATAATATCTGACCAAAAAAATGGTTCAAACATTCAAGAACGAATTTCTACTTTTAAAAAAATATTTTTTAGCCTTAATCCACCAAAAAGATCCACAAAACACTTACCCTCCCCTATAGACGGTTCTAGTGCTAAACGCTTTAATATGTATCTAAGATGGATGGTTAGAAGTAATAAAAAAGGTGTTGACTTTGGTATATGGAAAAAAATAAAAAGCTCTGATTTATCAATCCCTCTTGATGTTCATACTGGAAGAATAGCTCGTGATTTAGGTTTATTATCAAGAAATCAAAATGATTCAAAATCAGTAAAAGAAATTGACTTAAGACTAAGAGAAATGGATCCAGTTGATCCAGTTAAATATGACTTTGCGCTATTTGGTCTAGGTGTTTACGAAAAATTTTAATTTAATTATCATATTGAATTTAAATAAGTTTGATTAATTTTGTTAAATTCTTTTTTAGATGAGTGTACTCATAAAATCCGCAACAATAGTAGATAGTAAGAGTAATTTAAATTTCAAAAAAAAAGACATCTTAATTAAAAATGGAGTTATAGTAGATATTGCTGACTCAATTGACTCTGAATCCAATAATATAATTTCTTTTGAAAATCTTCATATTTCTAGAGGCTGGATGGATACTTCTGTAAGTTTTGGTGAGCCTGGTTATGAAGAGAGAGAAAATATTTCAAATGGTCTACTAACAGCAGCTTCTTCTGGATTTACATCGATTCTTTTAAATCCTGATTGTTATCCTCAAATTGAAAGTCATTCTTCTGTTCAATTTTTAAAAAAGAAATCTTTTAATACCACCACAGATATTTATCCTATTGCTAATCTAACAAATGGCTCCAATGGGTCAGATTTAGCTTCACTCTATGACATGAAGCTTGCAGGTGCTGTAGCTTTTGGAGATTATAAAAAATCTATAATTGATTCTTCAATTTTAAAAATTGCTCTTGAGTATACTAAGACTTTTGGAGGAAGAGTAATCTCTTTTTGTCAAGATGAATTTTTATCTAAAAAAGGTGTTCTTAATGAAAGTATAGTTAGTACTGAATTTGGACTTAAAGGAATACCGAGTATTTCAGAATCGATTAATTTATATAGAGATATTGAAATTCTTGATTATACAGGAGGTAAGATCCATATACCATACATTACAACCTCTAAAGGTGTTGAATTAATTAGAGAAGCTAAAAAGAATAATCTTGACATAACAGCGAGTGTTAGTCTAGCACATATAACTTTTTCTGAACAAGACATATTTGATTTCAACACAAATTTTAAAATTATTCCACCTTTACGATCTAAAAATGATGCTAATTCTCTGAAAGAAGGTTTAATTGATGGAACTATTGACTTCTTGACTAGTATGCACGAGCCATTTGATATTGATAATAAAAAAGTTGTTTTTGACAATGCATCTTCTGGTACAGTTGCATTAGAGTCTATTTTTGGTTTAATGTCTAGTAAATTTACACTAGAAAAGACAATTGATATTTTAACAAGAAAAAAGATAATTTTTGAAGTAGATGATTATCCTATTGAAATTGGAGCACCTGCTAATTTATCTTTATTTAATCCAGATAAAAACTATGAATTCTCAGAGGACCACATTCTTTCAACTTCAAAGAATTGTGCCTTTTTAGGGACTAAGCTTAAAGGTATAGTTTATGGATCTGTCAATAAAGAAAATCTCACACTAAACAAATTATGGACTTAGACTTTCTTATAAGAAGATCAAATAAATTAAATGAAAATGCCGGAAGTATTTTTATGTTCCATGGTTACGGTAGCAACAAAGAAGACCTATTCTCATTAGAGCAATATTTACCGCAATCTCACACTATTATTTCACTTGAAGCACCACTTAAGTTACCTTTTGGTGGATTTTCATGGTTCGATATAGATTATTCCGATGTTATTGAAAATAATTTAGATAAAAGATATAAAGAAATTAATGAAAGCATAGACAACCTAATTGCTAACATTGATAAACACATTGAAAATGAAAAATTAAATAATAATGATGTTACTTTATTAGGATTTAGTCAAGGAGGAAGTATATGCTGGAAGTTAGGACTAGACTATAGTAATAGGTTCAGGAGAATAATACCAGTAAGTTCATTTATTCATCCAACATATCTAAATGAAGATTTAAGTTATTACAAGGAACTGCTTATATATAGCTCACATGGAAAACAGGATGATATAATTCCCATAAATCTTGTTGAAGATTACATTCAGTCGTTAGCAAAAAATAATAACCTAGTTTTTGATAAATTTAATTCTGGCCATACTATTTCACAAATGAACCTAATCAACTTAATAAAGTGGATAGAAAGAACTAATCTTTAATTGATCTCTAAAATTAATCCATCATAAGCTAAGGAGACATTTTTAGGGAGCTTCTTGCATACTTCTTCATGAAAACCCATATTGTGGCTAATATGAGTAAGAAATGCATTTTTTGGTTTTATTAAGTCAATTATTTCTAGTGCTTCATCAATATTAAGATGAGATGGATGTGGCTCAAACCTAAGAGCATTTATTACCAATGTGTCTAAACCCTCTAATTTTTTAAGTTCTACATCTGAAATTGTTTTTACATCTGTTAAATATGCAAAATCTTTAATTCTATAACCTAATACAGGTAGCTTCAAATGCATCGATTCAATAGGTGTAATTGACAGGTCTGATATTTGAAAATCTTCATGATTCTTAATTATGTTAACCTCAAAATCTGGTGCACCTGGATATTTTTTTTTGGGATCGAAAATATAAGAAAATCTATTTTTTAGTGATTCCAGTACTCTGTTATTTAAAAAAATTGGGATTTTACCTTGTCTAAAAAAAAAGGGTCTTACATCATCGATTCCAGTAGTGTGGTCAGCATGTTCATGGGTAAAAATGATGGCATCTAATTTCTTACAATTAACTCTTAACATCTGCTGTCTAAAATCAGGACCACAATCTATCGTAAAACAAAGATCTTTATATTCAATAAGTATTGAAGAGCGAAGTCTTTTGTCTTTTAGATCTTTACTGAACGATACAGGATGATCACTTCCAATTACCGGTATACCTTGAGAAGTTCCGGTTCCTAAAAATGTAATTTTTATCACACCTAAATCTATGATAAATTATTCTTATTTGTTAAACAATCTTTGTAATTTTATAAAAAAATCGATGAACATAATTCTTCCTGGAGATAAAGATTTTGAATCAAGACCTTCAGTTCAAAGAAAATCTTTAAGGATTAATCTCAACGAAAATATTTACGGAACCTTTGTTGAAATTGGAGCTGGACAAGAAGTTGCCAGAAACTTCTATAGAGTCGGTGCTGCATCTGGTACAATTGCTAAATCAATGAGTGCTTATGATAAGAGTTTCAGTGATAGTATTTACGGAAAAGAAGATGATGGTAGGTATGTTACGCAAAATCGACTTGATAAAATGCTTACTCATGAGATGAACCTCCTAGAAAAAAGAATTTCTAGAGAAACATTCCCTGACAAATTTTTCTTTGTTTATGCTAATACTGTGGCAACCATAGATTTTGTTAAAAAATTTAAAGGTCATGGATGGATGGGTATTAAATTTCAAACAAATCCCAATGACGATTACTCTGAGATTAAGTTACATTTAAGATTTCATCAAAATGAGGCTAAACTTCAACAAGAAAGTTTGGGAATAATGGGAGTAAATTTAATTTACGGAGCTTTTTATAAACATAACGAACCTTTAAAATTGATGAAGTATCTAACTGATCATATAGATGATCAGTCAATAGAAATTGATACAATTAACTTTAGTGGACCCTTATTTAAAGATATTGATAATAGACTCATAAGTCTTGAACTTGTTAGACTTGGTATGACAGATGCCGTATTATTTGATGAAAATGGTACTAACGTTCTTCCCGCTCAAGTACTCTATAAAAAAAATATTTTAACACTTAGAGGTAGCTATAGACCAATGACTAAGGTAAATGAAGAGATGTTTAAAAAATCACTAGAAGCATTTCTCAAAGAGAAAAAAGTAAAAGAAGAAAATACCTTAGTCGTATTTGAAATTACACTATCAAATTTGAGATCTACAGGTGATATTGATGATAGTGACTATCTCGATAGAGCTAAACTGCTATGTTCAATGGGACACTCGGTAATGATTTCAAATTTCTCAGAATACTTCAAATTAGTTCAATATCTTACAAGCTACACAAAGAAACAATTAGGACTTACAATGGGTGTTAGAAACTTTATTGAAATATTTGATGAACAGTACTATGATAATTTAAAGGGTGGAATTCTTGAAGCCTTTGGAAATATCTTTAAGAATAATATGAAAATATATCTTTACCCACTATTAGATAAAGAAAACGGTGGGATCATTAATTCAGACAATCTAAAACTTGAAGATAACATGAAAGAATTTTATAAGTATTTTAAGGTTAACAATAAAATACGTGATTTAGATTTTAATGAGGATTATTTAAAAATACTTTCAAAAGATATTTTAAAACAAATTAAGAAAAATGAGCATGGATGGGAAGAAAAAGTCCCGAAGGCTGTTTCAGAAATGATTGTTAAAAATAAGATGTTTGGTTATAAATAATTATTAAATTATTTGACTTGTATGTTCTTTAGTATTCACTTTATCTATAACTTTATCTATAATCCCTTCTTCATTTATTAAAAAAGTAGTTCTGAGTACCCCTTCATATTCATTGCCTCTAAATTTCTTTTTACCCCAAACTCCAAATGCCTTTATTAGCTCTGTTGAATCATCGGCTATAAGATTGTATTCAAATCCAAATTTTTCTGCAAATTTATTTTGTTTATCGACTGAATCTGGGCTTACTCCTATTACTTCATAGCCTTGACTTTTTAGAAGGGAATAATTATCATTTAAGTTACAACTTTGTGCTGTACATCCAGGAGTATTTGCACGAGGATAAAAGAATAAAACAGTTTTTTTACCTTTTAAATCTCCAAGATTTATCGTTTCACCTTTATGTGTTGTTACATTTATATTTGGTATCTTATCTCCTATTTTTAACATAATTTTTTTTTCAAAAGTAAGTAAATGAAACTAAAAGAAAAAGTAGACTTCATAATTAATAAACTAGAAGAAATCTACCCCACTCTGGATATCCCTCTTGATCATAAAGATTCATACACTTTACTTATTGCAGTTTTAATGTCAGCTCAGAGTACAGATAAAAAAGTAAACGAGGTTACTCCTATTTTATTTGATAGAGCTGACAATCCTTTTGATATGGTAAAACTTTCTGTTGATGAGATTAGAAATATTATTAAACCAGTTGGCTTATCTCCTACTAAGTCAAAAGGTATTTGGAATTTGTCAAAGATTTTAATTGAAAAATATAATGGTAACGTTCCTGAAGACATTGAAAAGTTAGAGGAATTACCCTCGGTAGGTCATAAAACAGCTAGTGTAGTTATCTCTCAAGGTTTTGGTCAGCCTGCATTTCCTGTCGACACTCATATTCACCGACTTATGTATAGATGGGGCTTATCAACTGGAAAAAATGTAGTTAAGACGGAATTGGATGCAAAAAGACTATTTCCTAAATCTAAATGGAACGAATTACATCTTAGAATCATTTTTTATGGAAGAGAATACTGTCCAGCAAGAGGTTGGGATATTAACAATGACATTATAACAAAAACTATTGGTAGGAAGTCATTAATTAATAAACTTATTAAGTAATTTTGCATTTTTAAGGATTTAATGAAAGACATTTCCAAAATTGACCCTAAACACAACATCATTATTAAAGGTGCTAAACTTCACAACCTAAAGAATATAGATGTAGTAATTCCTAGGAATAAATTAACTGTAATCACTGGCCTTTCTGGTTCTGGTAAATCTTCACTAGCTTATGACACACTTTATGCTGAAGGTCAGCGAAGATATGTTGAAAGCCTATCATCCTACGCAAGGCAGTTTATGGGAAAATTAAATAAGCCTAAAGTAGACTACATTAAAGGTATTTCTCCTGCGATTGCAGTAGAGCAAAAGATAAATACATCTAATCCTAGATCCACTGTTGGTACTAAGACAGAAATTTATGATTATCTAAAGCTTCTATATGCCAGAATTGGAAAAACATATTCACCAAAGTCAAATAAGATTGTTAGAAAAGACACAATAAAAGATGTAGTAGAGCATATAAACATCCAAGAAATAGACTCTAAGCTTCTTCTGCTTTCTCCAATAGATACTTCAACCAAAAAGAAATCTAAAGAAAAATTAGAAATACTTAAAGCACAAGGGTTTGTTAGAATTTTCAAAGATCATAAGGTTATTGCTATAAATGAACTTGAAAAAGACATACCAATTGACTTTGATTTGGTTGTAGATAGGTTAATAGTAAAGTCAAGTGAAGATTTTAAATCTAGGATTGCAGATTCCATAGAATTAGCCTTTTATGAGGGTGATGGTTCATGTTTAGTTTATAATCTAGATAGAAAGAGTACAACTTCATTTTCAAATAAATTTGAAACAGACAATATTAAGTTCTTGGAACCATCTATTCATTTATTTAGTTTCAATAATCCATTTGGTGCATGTAAAACATGTGATGGGTTTGGGCAAACTATTGGAATAGACGAGGAACTTGTTATACCTAATAAGTCTCTATCAATTTATGATGATGCAATTGCTCCTTGGAGGGGAACTGGATTAAGAAAGTATTATATGAATTTAATTGATTCAGCTGATAATTTTAATTTTCCTATCTATAAACCTTATAAAGAATTAACTGATGATGAGATTAAAATTCTATGGGAAGGAAATAAATATTTTACAGGCATAAATAAATTCTTTAAATATTTAGAGAAAAAAAATTACAAAATTCAAAACAGAGTTCTTTTATCTAGATACAGAGGTAAAACTATATGTCATAATTGTAAAGGAAGTAGATTAAGACAAGAGGCATATTATGTAAGAGTTGATGGAAAGAATCTTCCAGAAATATTATCAATGTCAATTGACAAATTGAAAGATTTTTTTAAAAATATAAAATTATCAAAATCTGAACGAGATATATCAAGTAGAATTTTAAAAGAAATTAATAGTAGAATAAGTTACCTAATTGATGTTGGGTTGAGTTACCTTACATTAAATCGTAAGGCTAATACATTGTCTGGAGGAGAAACTCAGAGAATTAATTTAGCTTCATCACTAGGTAGTAGTTTAGTTGGTTCAACCTATATTCTTGATGAGCCGTCTATAGGACTTCACTCCAGAGATAACAAAAACTTGATAAAAATTTTAAATAATCTTAAAAAGATTGGAAATACTGTTATAGTTGTTGAACATGATGAAGAAATTATTCTATCTGCGGATCATATAATTGATATTGGACCAATGGCCGGTACTCTAGGAGGAGAGGTTGTTGGCGAAGGTAGTGTTAAAAAACTAATGTTATCTAATACTTTAACTTCAAAATATTTAAAAAAAATTGAAAAAATTGAATACCCGAAAGAAAGAAGAAAATCTAAATATTCTATTAAGGTAAATGGAGCAAGTGAAAATAACTTAAAAGATATAACAGTAGATATACCTCTTGATTGTTTAACACTGATTACTGGAGTTTCAGGAAGTGGAAAGTCAACTTTAGTGAAGAAAATACTTTACCCAGCTTTGCTTAACTATTTCAGAGACTACACAGTTAAACCTGGAAAATATGATGATATATCTGGAAACTTAAGTAAGATAAAGTCTGTTCAATTTATTGATCAAAATCCAATAGGAAGATCCTCTAGATCAAACCCTGTTACTTATTTAAAAGTATATGACGATATTCGAAATTTATATGCAAAACTTCCGAAGTCAGTTTCTAATGGATACAAATCAAAGTTCTTTTCATTTAATACAGATGGAGGAAGATGCGATGAATGCAAGGGTGAAGGAGTTATAAAAATTGAGATGCAGTTTATGGCAGATGTTGAATTAGAATGTGAAATATGTAAGGGAAAGAGGTTTAAAGAAGAAATTACATCCATAAAATATAACGGTGTGAGTATTGACATGTTATTAAATATGACAGTAGATGATTCAATACAATTTTTTAGAAAACATAATCAATCTAAGATAGTAAGCAAACTCCTGCCACTTCAATCAGTAGGACTTGGATATGTATCATTAGGACAATCATCAAATACTCTTTCAGGTGGAGAGGCTCAAAGAATAAAATTAGCCTCATTTATAGGTAAAGGCGATCAAATTGAAAAAACCTTTTTTATTTTTGATGAACCTACTACAGGTCTCCATTTTCATGACGTAAAAAAGCTACTAAATACTTTTGAGAAACTTATTAGGATGGGTCATTCTATTGTTGTAATTGAACATAATCTAGATATGATTTCATGTGCAGATCATATAATTGATTTAGGTCCTGATGGAGGAGAAAACGGAGGTTTTATAGTTGCTGAAGGAAGCCCTGAAGAAATTATAAAAAATAAAAAATCCTATACAGGACAGTATCTCAAAAAAATAATTTAGTAATTACCAGTTTTTATTGAATTTGTCAATAAAAATATTTACATCATTACTTAATTTAAAAATATATGCAGATAGAGTGTATATAATTAAAATTAAGCTAGATTTAATAAGTATGTTTATATGGGATTGAAAGCCTAATTCTAGATTAGAAAAAATAAAATATGTAAATGCGCTCAACACAATAATCTTTATTGTGTCTTTACTATAAGGGTGTATTTTAAATTTTAGTTTTATTAAATATATTTTTAATGAATTCATTATAATTAAAACTATCAGAGTAGCATATGCTGCACCTGTAATCCCATATATAGTAATTAAATAAATATTTAATACTACAGCTAAAATTGATGAAAATAAAGAGAACCAAAAGGTAAAATAATAATATTTTGAATTAGAAATAATATTATTAATACAGCCAATTGACATCGAATATAATTTTCCTAGTGATACAATAATTACAATAGGTATTCCAATAGAGTATCCTTCTTGATTTAGCATATTATAGAAATCATTAATATTTAGATTAATAAGTAGAAAAAATAAACTAGCAACTAATACTAGATTAGTGGAACTCTTCTTTAATAAGTCTTCTAACTTATTAGTATGATTTTTATTAATTACATCTGCAACAACTGGACTCAGTATTTGAAACATTGCTCTACCTGGTATTTCAATAACCGCAGCAATAAAAACAGCTACAGAATAATATGCAACATTTTCAACAGTCAGAATAGATGATAGCATTGATTTATCTATATCGAGAATTATACTTGATGCAGCACCTGATAAAAATATCAATAAACAATATTTGAAGATCTCATTAAAGTCTTCTCTGAAATTAAAATTAAGCTTAGGCTTATTTATATAGAATGAATAAATGATTATAACTAAAAGCCTTAAATAATAGCCATAAATAAGATAGAGAACAAAGCTTTCAAAGTTAAGGATACCTATAGAATAGGATATTAATAAAATTGAAATCAATAATCTTGGATAAAGTTCTTTTAGAAAATTCCCAAAAACAGATTTTAACTTTACTCTCAGCCATGAATAGAATACCTCAAAGAATGAAGTTGAAATTGCTATAAATATTATAACGTAAGCATATCTAGATAAACTTTGATCATTTTGAAAGAGGTATTGTCTTATCTCATCATAGAATGTAATAAATATGGGTATTAGTAATATTAATATTATAATAGGAAAAAGAAGAGAAATAGTTAATAGACTGTCTTTTTCATTCTTTTTTTTATACCTAGAGTAGAATCTTATCACAGCATGTTGAGTACCAAAAGAAATAAAGGGTTGAATTAAATTTGATATTGCTAATAAAGCAATTACAAGTCCCTGAAATTTACTTCCAAGGAATGTGGGGTAAAGATACAATGTGTTTATTGCTCCTATTAGAAAGGCAAAACCAATACTAATAAGATTTAAAAAAGATTGTCTAACTACTATACCCATTTATTTCTCCTGTAAAGCATGAATGCTATTAAACTAAAGGTAATTATAATTGTAATTATTCTAATATTTATTCCAGTTTTTACAATTTTGGGAGAAAAATAAAATTCAATTTTATGCTTACCCTCTGGCACCAACATACCTCTAAGTAGATAGTTTACATCAAAAAAGCTAGATTTATTTCCATCTATATAAACCTCCCAGCCTGAAGGATAATATACCTCAGAGAAGACAACTAACTGTTCTGATAAAGCGTCATAATTATATGTAAGATGAGAAGATGAGTTTTTAATTTTTTCTATTTTAATTAAATCATTTGATTCAAAAATTAAAGGTGAATCCTTAGGAATTGTGTTTCTAAGTCCTAAAGCAAATTTACCCATGTCAACCTCTTTAAGTTTATTCAATAGTTCATCAGGATTATCAAAAACTAATAAAGAGTCTACAGCCCATGCATTTCCTAGAACATCAGGATTTATGTATAATTGTTCTTGATTTTGTTCATCAACTCCAATTAAATATTTAACATTTAGAGAATTATATAACTTTTGATTATCATGGAATGTTAGATAATCATAATACTCTTGAAACCTTCTAAGTTTAGCTGCATGATAACCGTTTAATGAATTGTGATAAAAAGATGATTTAGCATTTGAAAGTCCTGAAGTAAGATCAAATATTCTATAATCAAGAGTATCTGATAATATTTCACTATCAATTTCTGATAATTGATAAGTATTTATAGACTTATCGATAAACAAATCTTTATCTATATATCTATTATTTACTGAATATAAGTCTAAAATTATGACCAAAGAGACAATGAGGAAAGTAAAGTTTCTGCCAATTAATTTTGAAAATCTCAGGGTTAAAAATATAACACCACCAATTATTAATGCGCGTAAAATATCTTTGTTGAATATGTCTTTTCTTTCTTCTATAATTTTACTAAAGATTTCCTGACCATAGCCGTTTGAATAGTAGTCATCATATAAACCAGTAAAAGAAAGAGATCCACTAAATACTAGAAGTATAATCAGAGGAACTGAGAATATAGCAAAAGACCTCCTAATCTTTTTAAGATCTGAATCAGCTAGGAATTTATTTAGTCCAACAACCGCTAATAAAGGAACTGCAAACTCAAGTATAATTTGTATAGATGAAACAGCTCTAAATTTATTATAAAATGGAACATAATCAATAAAGAGGTTTGTTAGTATCGGAAAATTTTTTCCCCATGATAATAGAATTGATAATATAAATGATATAAATAACCATTTTTTGAAGGGACCTTTTACAACAAATAAAGAAAGTATAAATAGAAAAGCAATTGATGCACCTATATAAGCTGGAGCTTCTAATATAGGTTGACTTCCCCAATACGTTGGTACTGACTTTATAAATGACTTTGCCTGGTTTTCGGGTACATTATTATCAACTAGAAATTGATATAATCCAGAATCTTCCCCTAGATCCTCTGAAGAAGCGCCCCCCTGAACTCTTGGAGCTATTAGGTTTAAACTCTCAAAAATACCATAGCTGTACTGAGTTATATAATCATAGTCAAGACCAGTTGTAATTTCTTTTTTGGATCCGTCTGGATTTAATTTTAGCTCACTTTGAGATCTTGTAGAATATTTTGAATAATCATATGTAGATAATATATTGGGTGCATTAAGTCCCAGTGAGAGAATACCTGCCAGAAAGAATAAACTAATGTAGGTTATAAAGTCTTTTACATCATTTTTTCTATATGAATCTATAAGGTATATTATAAAATATATTCCAAGTAAAATCAACATATAATATGTCATTTGGTAATGGTTTGCTCTTATTTGCAATGATATTGCTACAAGACTAACCAAAAATCCTTGCAACAACTTATGCTGTTTTAACAGAAGTAATCCTGCAACTACTAATGGAATGTATGAGATTGCAAGAGCTTTTGTATTATGTCCTACCTGAAGTATAATAAGAAGATAAGTAGAAAATCCAAAAGCAATAGAGCCTAAAACTGCAATTCTCCATGGTATTTTTAAAACCATTAGAAGAATATACATAGTCAAAAGATAAAGGAACAATGTATGAGCTGGCCTTGGGATAAATCTGAATAGCATATGAACAGGTGCTAATATGTCATAAGCAAACTTCGCCCCTAGTTGAAATGTAGGCATTCCTCCAAACGCATTATCAATCCAATAAATTTCATCCGAAAAAGCATCTCTATTCTCTGTAATCTCCCTTGACATTGCTTCGTATTGATTGATATCAGATTGGTATAGTCTTTTTCCACCTAACAATGGACTGTAAAATACTAGCGAAAGAACTGCAAATCCAATTGCAGTATATAAATGTATTAGAGATTTTCTAATTTGGACTTTATTAATCGATATCCTCATAGTCTATATATTCACCGTATTTTTCATTGGTTTTTCCTTTCTTTTTTGTTGAAGATTTATATTCTTTTGATTTTTTTTGAGCAGTTTTAAAAACATCTGCAAAAATCATTTTTAATATTGAAGGAATAAAATACCTGATAAATAGATAAATAGCTAGAAATATAATTAAAACCTTCATAATTTATGGATTTACCAAATTTAGTGAAATCTTGAAAAATAACTATTTATTGGTAACTTGTATTTTTAAATGAAAATCAATTCAAATATTACTATAAAAGAAGTTCAAAATAGTGATGAATTAAAAGAATTTGTCATGTTTCCACATGATCTATACAAGAATTCAGAATATTGGGTAGCCCCTATTATTAAAGAAGAGTTAGAGGTCTTAGATAAAAAAAATAATCCTGTATTTAAAAATGCTATTGCTCATTATTTCCTTGCATATATAGATGGGAAAATTGTTGGGAGAATTGCCGGACTTATAAACTGGATTGAGGTTAATGATCTTAAAAAGAAAAAAGTAAGATTTGGATGGTTTGATTTTATTGATAACAAGGAAGTATCTAAATCTCTTCTTGAAAAAGTAAGAGAAATTGGAATAAAAAATAATCTTGAATTTATTGAAGGTCCTGTTGGTTTTTCTAATATGGATAAAGCAGGAATGCTAATAAAGGGATTTGAGAAAAAAAATACTATGATTACTTTATATAATCATCCTTATTATATGGATCATATGATTGAACATGGATATAGTAAACTTGCTGAATGGGTTGAGTATGAACTTAAAATTGCCAATTATGAGGATTCACCTGAAAAAGTCAAAAAGTTTTCTGATCTAATCCTTAAAAGGTATAAACTTAAGAAGTTAAACTTTACTAAGACTGAACAGATAGTTCCTTATGTAGATCAAATGTTCTATTTGCTCGGTAAAACTTATGATAAACTTCAAACATTTGTTCCAGTTCAAGACTATCAAATAGATCATTACAAGAACAGATTTTTAAAATATATTAACCCAGGATTTATTAAATGTGTTACTGATGAAAATGATGAACTAGTTGCATTTGCAATTACTATGCCCTCTTTTTCTAATGCATTAAAAAAGATAAATGGTAAAGTTGATTTCATTGGAAAGCTTAGACTCTTACATGCTAAGAACTTTAACCACAAAGGATCCCTATATCTTATTGGTGTTCGACCTGATTTTCAAAATAAAGGTGTTATAGCTATTCTATTTAATGAACTTCAGAAGTTTTATAATAAGTTCGGTATAACAGAAGTTGAAACTAATCCTGAATTAATTGAAAATACTGCGATTCAACAGCTTTGGAAGAATTATGAGAATAATCAACATAAAAACAGAGCTACTTTTACTAAGGTTCTTTAATGATGTATAATGAAGGGACTATTATAGCTTTATCATCTCCTCCAGGATCTGGGGCCATTGCTATCATAAGATTATCTGGAGATGAGGCTATTACTAAAACAGATTTATTCTTTAAATCTAAATCAGGAAAGAAATTAAAACAAAATAATGGATATTCAATAAGCTATGGTGATTTAATAGAAAAAGATGAAATCATTGATGAGGTAGTAGTAAGTGTGTACAAGGGCCCCCACTCCTACACTGGTGAAAATGTAATTGAAATTTCTTGTCATGGGTCTAATTATATACAGCAAAGAATACTTACTCTATTTACTGATGCTGGAGTAAGACTTGCATCTCCAGGAGAATTTACCTTAAGAGCATATTTAAATAAAAAGAAAGATCTGTCTCAAGCTGAAGCTGTTGGTGACTTAATTGCATCAGAGTCAGAAGAGGAACACAGAATTGCTATGGAGCAGATGAGAGGTGGGTATTCAGATGAGATTGAAATATTAAGAGGAAAACTAATTCATTTTAAGTCTCTTATAGAGCTAGAACTTGATTTCTCTGAAGAAGATGTAAAGTTTGCTGACAGAAGTGATTTAAAAACACTCTTAAACGAGTTAGATGGTAAATTATCTAGCTTAATTGAGTCGTTTACCTATGGAAATGTAATAAAAGAAGGAGTAGCAGTAACTATTGCTGGTAAACCTAATGCTGGAAAATCATCCCTTCTTAACGCTATAGTCAATGAAGATAAGGCGATAGTGTCAAATATTCCAGGTACAACAAGGGATGCAATAGAAGATGTAACTACTATAAATGGTGTTAAATATAGGTTTATTGATACTGCGGGTATTCGAGAAACATCAGATGAGATAGAATCTATAGGTGTAGCTAGAGCTAAAAGTAAAATTGACTCCTCAAGGATACTAATTTATCTTTTTGATAGGTCAGATATAACAGAAAATGAGCTAATTAATGAGGTAAAATCCTATTTAAGAGATGATCTTCAAGTTTATCTGGTTGAAAACAAAATTGATTTATTAAATACTTCTAATACAGATACTTATAAAGACAAAATAAAGTCATTGATTAATGAAGAAAATGTTACTTTTTATAGAATTTCAGCTCTAGATAGTGATTTAGTGTTAGGATTAAAAGAATTGATTTCTAAGAATTTAAAACTATCAACTCAAAGCAATATAATTATCTCAAATTCAAGACATCTTGAAGCTTTAAATAATTCATTAAAAGCAATTGAATCTGTAAAGAAAGGTTTAAAAGAAGGTCTATCTGGTGATTTACTAAGTATTGATCTTAATGATGCAATTATAAACATATCAATCATCACCGGAAAGATAGATATAGATCAAGACATACTTGGATCGATATTCTCAAAGTTTTGTATTGGGAAATAAG
>TARA_B100001057_G_scaffold501044_1_pt1 | contig 19108 bp, 27 predicted proteins | sample TARA_B100001057 | Tara Oceans TARA_B100001057 (sample SAMEA2621839) | marine metagenome | biome: marine biome (ENVO:00000447); feature: surface water layer (ENVO:00002042); material: "saline water (ENVO:00002010), including plankton (ENVO:xxxxxxxx)" | depth 5 m
ACGACACTAGAGAAGATATAGCATACCAAGTATGTAAGCACAGCATTTTAAACAAGCAACCAGACGCAGATGTACGTCCTTTAAAACAAAAAGAACTAAGAGAAGCGGGTTGGTATACTCGTGCTATCGATAAACTAGCATCAACAGAATTTACATTTACACGTTTTCTTATTCCTGAATTAACTAACTTTAAAGGTTGGGCTGTGTTTATGGATTGCGATATGATACTTACAACCGACATTAAAGAATTGTTTGATCAAGCAGATGACAAGTATGCTGTTATGTGTGTACAGCATGATTACAAAGTTAAAGAAGAATTTAAAATGGATGGACAAAAGCAAACTATCTATCCACGCAAGAACTGGTCAAGTGTAATGCTGTTCAATTGCGAACATCCTAGTAATAAAGCATTAACACAAGACCTTGTTAACGATCCTGAAATAAACGGTGCGTACTTGCATCGCTTTAGTTGGCTAAAGGACGAAGAAGTTGGGGAACTAGATCACACTTGGAATTATCTAGTTGGGGTATATGACGATATTGAAAAGCCAAAATTAATACATTATACAGAAGGAGGACCGTGGTTCGAAAATTATCGGAACTGCGAGTTTCATGAATTATGGAAGAAAGAACTAAAATCAATGATGGAAGTGTAGTTAATCATTTAGCAATTGATCCCCATGACGGTATAGTATTATGCTGGCAACAAGGAACAAAGGCACACTGGTTAGATGGATGGAAACAATTACGCAACTGGCCTATTGATAGACCAGTAGCGTTTAGAGGTATGACTGGTCGTAAGACTGTTGCTGAATGTGCAAAAACAGGACGTGATTATTTTTATATTGACACAGGTTATTTAGGTAATAGACAAAAACGTAAAATATATCATCGTGTAGTATTGAATGGTATGCAACACAGTAATTTTGTTGAAGTACCAGACGATCGTTGGAAAAAATTAGATTACGATAGTCCTACAATTAACCTTAATTTTCCTGGATGGAAAAAAGATGGTAAAGCAATTTTAGTTGTAACACCGAGCGAAAAGCCGTGTAAGTTTTATGGCATAACACGAGACGAATGGGTAGGTGAAACTCTTACAACTTTAAAACAGCATACTGACAGACCTATAATTGTTAGAGACAAAGGATTGCGTAGAGAACGCATTGGCGACGGTAGTTTATATAATCAATTAGACGAAGATAACATTTTTGCAGTAGTAACATATAATAGTATTGCGGCTACAGAAGCAGTAGGATACGGAGTTCCTGCGTTTACATCAGCACCAGGTGCGGCAGATATGTTGTGTGAAAAAGACTTTAGCAAAATAGAAACACCACGCTATGAAGACGATCAAAAAGTGCGTAAGTGGCAACATTGGTTAGCATACTGTCAATATAGAGTAGAAGAAATGTCCAACGGAACTGCACTTGATATTATAGAAAGTTGGGACATACGATGAGCCAGTTGTCAGTAGCGTCATACTTAATGGGAATTCCACCAGGTAACAGTAATCCAGAAAAGCCTAAGATTATACACAATTTTATTAAAGGTGTAAATGCTTGTGGAGATAAAGGAGCAGTAGTTACTGGCTGGCATGCTATGAACACAGATGTTGGCGTTATTCAAGGATTTGTACATGCTAATAGTAAGAATAGTAGACACTTACGATTACGTCAAAGCGTATTTGACAATCAAATTAATAGAGGTAAGCGTTGTGTGATTGTAGATGCAAACTTGTTTTTAGCATATGATAAAGGAAACAAACACGAGTATTTACGATATAGTTATGATGGTATTTTTCCTACAACAGGCGAGTATTGTTATGACAATCCTGATCCAAATCGTTGGAAGAAGATGCAACAAAAATTAGGTATAAAAGTTAAAGACTGGAATCTTGATAATGGTCCTACAGTATTAATTTGTTGTCAAAGAGATGGAGGATGGAGTATGGACAATCAAGGAGTTGTTCCTTGGTTAGTAAAAACAATAAATGAAATACGACACCATACTGATAGACAAATTATTATTAGATTTCATCCAGGAGATAAAAAAGCAAGAGATCATGTAAGGAGTTTAGCAAAATATAAAATTGCTAAAATACGTATTAGTTCGAATGAGAATATTATGCAAGATTTTGCACTTGCTAAATGTGTAATAAATTATAATAGTAGTCCTGCAATAGTAAGCACTATAGAAGGTATACCTACAATACAATTAGATGCAAGTAGAAGTCAAGCGGCAGGAGTAGTACATGAAAAGTTTGAAGCAATTGAAAATCCAGTAACGTTTGACAGAGATCCGTGGTTAGAAAAATTAGCACAATGTCATTGGACATTAGAAGAACTAGCAACAGGAGAAGCCTGGCGCCATATGCGTAAATGGGCAGTAAAGGAATAAGATGAAAATTACAGCAGTTACTACATTTCACACAGAAGGAATGTTAACTTATGGACAACGATTAATAGATAGTTGGCAAGCAAAAGTAGATCCTAAGATTAAATTAATTGTATATGCAGAAGATTGTGCGCCGGAAGTTAACGGTACTAATGTAGAAGTATTAGATGCAACGTTTGTATTACCAAAACTAAATGCATTCAAAGAACGTTGGAAAAATGTACCAAAAGCAAATGGAAAATGTCCATGGCCTGAAAAACGTCCTAGAGACTATCACAAAGAATTTAAATGGGACGCTGTGCGATTTGCTAATAAAGTTTATGCAGTATTTGATGCATGTGAAGCAGAAGACAGTGATTGGGTAGTATGGGTAGACGGAGATACGTTTGTACACAGTGAATGGAGTCATGAAAACTTCGCTAGATTATTACCTAAAGAAAGTTGGCTTACATACGTAGGAAGAGGACAAGGATCCCAAACATGGCCCGAATGTGGGTTCTATGGACTTAACATGAACGACAAACAATGTCGTAAATTTTTAGCAGACTTTGAAGAAGCATACGAAGATGCTGACGGTCCAAACGGAATATTCCAACTAGCAGAATGGCACGACAGTTATGTATTTGGAGATATCCTTAACAAACATAGAAATTATAATCCAAGAGTATTAGACTATAGTGCGGCAATATATGTTAAAACTGCAAAGACAGGTGGAGGCGGTCATCCATTAATTAACACTGAACTTGGCAGATATATTGATCACATGAAAGGTGCTCGCAAGCACGACGGACATTCGAAACGTAAGGATCTAATGGGACATCGTACTGAAGCGTATTGGAATGAAATTTAATCTACATGAAAGATTTGGTGCCCTTAATAGTAAGCCTGTTTTTAACTCCTTTCGTAATGGCGCTTTGGCTCTCGGTCATGATGTTGTGTCTGATAGCGATGATGGTATTGATGTCATTTGGAGTGTTCTTTTTCATGGCAGAATGGGCGGAAACAAAGATATATGGGAAAGAAACCAAAGACAAAATAAACCAACTATAGTATTAGAAGTTGGAGGGATCAAAAGAGGAACAACATGGAAGGTAGGAATCAATGGAATTAACAGAGATGCTAATTTTGGTAGTAGCAACTGTGATAGTTCTAGGGTTGAATCACTAGGACTAAAACTTAAACCTTGGCGAAGCAATGGCAAGTACATCTTAATATGTGGACAACATGACAAAAGCCTACAATGGCAGAATATGCCACCTATGAGTAAATGGGTAATGGATACAATAGAAACTATACAAGCCAACAGCAGTAAACCAATTATATTTAGACCTCACCCAAGATGTCAATTACCTACAATAGAACGGCAGTATAAGCACGTTTACAGACAAGATCCAAAGCATATAACAGGATCATATGACGATTTTGATATGCAATTTAATGATATATTTGCAACTATTAGTTGGTCAAGTAACCCGGCTATACATAGTATTATTGACGGTGTACCTGCATTTACAGGCCCTAGTAGCCTAGCACATGATGTTGCTTTACAAGATTTTTCTAAAATAGACGATCCTCTATATGGAGATAGAACACAATGGTTGAACGATTATGCATGGACTGAATTTTCACTGGAAGAAATTTCTTTAGGTTTGCCCATTAAACGCTTGACATCATTACTATAAGATAGTATAATGTAAGCATGAAGTTAGAAACCGTTGAAGATTATCTTGAAGTTCTTGCTGGACTGCAAAATAATCATAAAATAAAAATTGAGCAAGAAGACTGTACAATTTTGTATAGCATTGCACGACAAGTTTTTAGAGGAAAAGCATTTACTGATAGACAACTAGATGTGGTTTGTTTGAAATTAAACTATTATAGTAAGCAATTTACAGATATAGGTTACACTAATTTGCAAGAAATACTTGCTATGCGTATCACACGTACTCCTTTAAGAACTGTAGATAGATCACAATGGATAAAGATTGTCGACGAACCAGAACGTAATACACCACAATTTGCTACTTCAAGAATGGGCAAAAAGTCTAAAACTAAAGAACTTGCAAAAGATTCACATATTGCAGTTAGATTTCCTTTTAGCAAAAAAATTATTTTGTTAATAGAAAAATTAGCCTATAACAATAAGCAAGGTTATTATCATGAAAAAGGATCTCATGTTCATTATTTTAAAATTACAGAAAACAGTGTATACGATATTGTAGAAACATTTAAAAATAAAAGTTATGATATCGATGAACGACTTTTAGAATATACTAAACAAGTAAAAGCAATTAAAGATCAACCTGAAAAATATATTCCAGGAGTATATAATTTTGAATTAATGAATACAACAAAATCTTTACAAGAAAAAATAAAAGAACATTTAGGTGAACTTACAAAAAATAATATTCATTTATATAAAGATAGAAGTTTACTATATGGACTAGAGCATTTTGATGACATCCATTCTTACGTCAATCAAACTTCAGTCCTTACACAAAGAATTATTAAAAGAATAGAACCATCGGTATTCATTTCAAAAAACGAATGGTCACTTGATGCAGTAATTTCATCATTGACTGAATTAAAAAGATTTCCATTATTAATTGTTATCCCAGAAGATCATCCTTTAGATTACATTTCGTATACATATCAGAGTATTAAAGGCTTTGTTGGTAAAAATAAAATTTGTACAATGTTTAGATTAGATAACAAGACCGATAAAGAATTTAACGACTATATTAAAGATAATAAACTTAATAATCCTCTTGCAAAAGATACAGAAGTAGTGTATATTAGTAGTAATAAAAAGTTTCCTAAACCACTTTTTGAATCAGATTGGCAAGCAGAGTCTGTATTACTATTACAAAGTGTAAGAAACCCTAAACTAGATCCTTTCTTTGATAGAGATTTAGTTATTCATTTTGACGAAGTAGAATCACAAATGGGGTCTTATAGGAATATGCATATAGCAGGACAAATACAAAAAATATGAAAACATGTAAACTAGTAATCGAAGATGAAGTAAACATCAAGATCGAAGGACTTGATGTCGACGTAAGGCGTAAGTTATCTAATGCTCTTAAGTTTGAAGTACCTTATGCTCGTTACATGCCACAGTATAAACTAGGACGATGGGATGGTAAGGTTGCATTTTTTGGTCTTGGTGGCACAGGGTATGTTAATCATCTAGACACAATTAGCAATGTACTTCATAAACAAGGTGTTGAAATAGTTGACATTGAAGATAAAAGACATCCTATACAATTAAATTTTACTCCTATTACAGAACGCTATTGGGCTGACCAAGGTGTACATTGGCCCAAAGGACATCCAGCAGAAGGTGAAGAAATTATTCTGCGTGACTATCAAGTTGAAGCAATCAACAACTTTATTTCTAACCCACAAAGTCTACAACAAATTGCTACAGGTGCAGGAAAAACAATTACAACTGCTACGTTATCACATCTAAGTGAACCGTATGGGCGTAGTATTGTAATTGTACCTAATAAATCCTTAGTAGAGCAAACAGAAGAAGACTATATTAATTGTGGGTTGGACGTAGGGGTGTACTTCGGCGACAGAAAGCAATTAGGTAAGACTCATACTATTTGCACTTGGCAAAGTCTTAATATACTTGACAAGAAGCATAAAGATGGCTCGGCAGTATTATCACTAGCAGAGTTCTTAGAAGATGTGAGCACTATTATTGTCGACGAGGTACACCAAGCGAAAGCAGAAGTTCTTAAGAACTTGCTGACACGCAACCTACGTAATGCACCTATTCGATGGGGACTTACTGGTACAGTGCCAAAAGAAAAGTTCGAATTTGAAGCCATACACGCGGCGTTAGGACCCGTTATAGGACAGATAAGTGCAAAAGAATTACAAGACAAAGGAGTACTATCTCAATGTCATGTGAATATTGTACAACTAATTGATACACAAGCACACAGCGGATACCAAGAAGAATTGAAATATCTTGTTACTAATCAAGCAAGAATAGAATATATAGGAAATTTATTAAACAACGTAAAACAATCAGGCAATACACTAATACTCGTAGATAGAATATCAGCAGGCGAAATGTTAACAGAACTAATACCAGGCTCATCATTTGTAAAAGGCGATGTAAAATTAAAAGATAGAAAGGAAGCATACGATGAAATTAACGAAGGAACAAATCACGTGGTCATTGCTACGTATGGTGTCGCCTCTGTTGGCATTAATATTCCTCGCATTTTTAATCTTGTACTCATTGAACCAGGCAAATCTTTTGTAAGAGTTATACAATCAATAGGCAGAGGCGTAAGAAAGGCAAAGGACAAAGACTTCGTACAGATATGGGATCTTACATCAACATGTAAGTATGCGAAGCGGCACCTTACCCAACGTAAAAAGTTTTATAAGGAAGCACAATACCCATTCACAATAGAAAAAGTGGATTGGAATTAATATATGAGAATATTAACATTAGATAATCAGACTTATCATTTAGATAAGGTACCTGATGAAATAGAGGAAGACATAAGATTTAGTGTTTTGGATAATAGCGATCCTAAAAACCCTGATTTCTTTTTTGTTCCTTTAATATTTTTAGAATCATTTAGTGCGCCGGCTATGGTGCTTGATATTGGTGGCAACGAAATTACAATGCCATTAGATTGGTGTATAGCAGTTGGCGACAGTGAATCTGGAAATGATTTGGAAGTATTACCATTGACTAGTTTAAACGATAGAGGATTCGAAGCATTTCTTTTTAATCCTTTAACAAGTTACACAACTGCGTTTACTGAAGTTAAAATTGTAAATTTTTACAATGATGTAAAATGGTATTTTCCAAAAATGAAAAACGGACAACTATTGAGTGTACCAATTAAAGAAGGTACTGATTCTAAGTGTGCGTTTTTTGTAAAAGATATTAGTCGACAAAGTGAACTAATCGACTATGCGGCTTTGCTTTAAGGAGGTATAAATGAAAGCAGGTAAGATATGGGGTCAGACAGAACTGATCCATGCAAACGGTGTACTAGAGTTTCATCGCATTGAATTTAAAGCAGGATTCAAATGTAGTGAGCATGAACACCAATTTAAATGGAATGGATTTTATGTAGAGTCAGGAAAAATGCTTGTCCGTGTTTGGCAAGATGATCAAGGACTTGTAGATGAAACTATTCTTAATGCAGGTGACTTTACACAAGTTAAACCTGGTAAGGTCCATCAGTTTGAAGGACTTGAAGATGGTGTAGCATTTGAACTATACTGGGCTGAGTTTAATCATAATGATATTGTGAGACGAACAAGTGGAACCTCAGTCAAGTAAGTTACACAGATGGATTACTGATTGGGTAGAGCAATTAGACAAGAACAAAAAATGTCCTTTTGCAAAACCGGCGTTTGACAAAAATAAAATGAAAACGATAATGTTAAATAGCATTGACGCTTACCATTTCTGGCAAAACGTTTCCCAAGAGGCAGAAAAATTTGATGATACTTATGATGTGGTTATTGTAGCAATGGACACTGATGAAACAATAATTACTCCCCAGCAAATGCAAGGAGGAGTTGATTGTGCAAATGCCAATTTCAATAGCAGAAATATTGACTTATGGTGCTTAAATTTATATAATGATTTATATACAATGGCACTACTACAACGGTTATCTAAACTTGATGATGCCAGTTTACAATTCGAAAAGAAAGACTATTACAAAAATCAACATCCTTATATGTATAATAAGCATATAAAAACAAGAAGAAACATGAGAAACAGGTTGACAAAAACCTAAATAACCTATATAATAATAACAACATAGACATCCACGTCTAAAACTCGGAGAGATAAAAATGGAACTAAAATACGAAGATGCAAACATTTCAGAACTTATTAAAGAAAGACTGGAAGACGCCGGCATAAGATATTGGGCTAATGATAATATTAGTGCAGTGCTTGAAGAGGGAGACAAACAAAAACTAATTGAAGAAGCAATCCCTGCTTTTGAAAATGTATTACAAAAGTTAATGATTGATACAAAAACAGATCCTAATAGTCAGGATACTGCAAGACGTATGGCCAAGATGTATATCAATGAGATTATGTCTGGTCGTTATGATCCTATGCCTAACCCAAGTGCGTTTCCTAACTACATAGAAGGTGGTTATGAAGGCATGTTGGTTGTGAGAAGTGAACTTACGAGTTTGTGTTCACATCATCACCAAACAGTAAAAGGCGTAGCATATATTGGAATTATTGCTGGACCTAAACTATTAGGTTTAAGCAAATATACAAGAATTGCACAATGGTGTGCGATGAGAGGTACCTTACAAGAAGAACTGAATGTTATGATTGCAAATGCAATACAAGAGCAAACAGGAAGTGAACATGTAGGAGTATATGTTCAAGCAACACATGGCTGTTGTGAGAACAGAGGCATTAGAGCAAAAAGTAGTTTAACACAGACTACTGTACTGCGTGGTGCTTTCAAAGAAGATCCAGCAACAAAGAAAGAGTTTATCGATAATGTTAAACTCCAACAAGAATTTGCTTGCGGGAACTAAAACTATCAACAGGAGGAAATTTATGTTAGATAAACTATTCGGTTTAAAAAAGGCCGGAACGACTGTAAGAACAGAAGTGATGGCAGGACTTGCTACATTTCTTACAATGGCTTACATTACTGTAGTTAATCCCGCTATCCTTTCAACAGAAGGATCAGGTATGGGGTTTGGTGCAGTCTTTACGGCAACTATTATTGCCGCAGTAATCGGTACATTGATTATGGGACTATGGGCTAATTGGCCTGTGGCACTAGCACCAGGTATGGGACTTAATGCGTTCTTTACGTTTGGTGTAATCTTTGGTATGGGTTATACATATCAACAAGCACTAGCGGCTGTGTTTGTAGCAGGTTTAGTATTCATTGGATTGAGTGTTACACCGGCTAGAAAATACATTATTAATAGTATTCCTAAATCGATGAAGTTAGGCGTAGGTGCAGGTATTGGCTTGTTCCTTGCAATCATTGGACTTAAGAATGCAGGCGTAGTTGTTGATAACCCTGCTACATTAGTTGGTCTTGGTGACATAAGCAGTTGGCCTGTCCTATTAACAGGATTAGGTTTTGTTATTATGGCTATCCTTGACAAACGTGGTGTACCAGGTGCAGTGATTATCGGTATCCTTGCAGTAAGTGTTATTGCATGGGTAACAGGCATTGCAGACCTAAATGGTTTTGCAGGTGCAGTTCCAAGTCCGGAACATGCATTGAGTATGGACTTTAGCATGATTGCTACTGCTGGTTTTATTGGTGTTGCTTTTGCATTCTTATTTGTTGACTTTTTTGATACAGCAGGCACACTAACAAGTGTTGCTAACCTAACAGGAAAAGTTGATAAAAAAGGTAATGTTGAAGGAATTGATAGAGCCTTACTTGCAGATTCTGTTGCAACAACAGCAGGTGCATTAGTAGGTACTTCAAATACAACTTCTTATATTGAAAGTGGTGCAGGTATTAAAGAAGGCGGCAAGACTGGTTTGACAGCAGTTGTTGTTGCAGGTTTATTTGCACTATGTTTGTTCTTTGCACCATTGGCGCAAAGTATTCCTGCGTTTGCAACTGCTCCAGCATTGATCTTTATTGCTACATTTTTCCTACGTAACATTGCAGATATTGCATGGGATGATGTGAGTGAATATGCTCCGGCTGTGTTAGCGGCTGTGCTTATGCCACTTACGTTTAGTATTGCACACGGTATTGCACTAGGCTTTATTGCATATGTTGTTATTAAAGCATTAGGTGGACGTACTGCAGATTTAAATGCAGGCAGTATAGCCATTGCTGTCGTAAGTGTAGTTTACTTTGCGGCGGTGTAATGGGTAAACTTTTACCTAAAGAACCTTTGATATACGAGCGAGCCAACGGTGTTGTGTTCGCTCGTTATCGCGACAAACCAGAAATAGAAAGATGGATTATAGGCGGGGACCCAGGCGCAGTTGCTAGGGAACAGGGCGAATTACTAGATTATTCCGAGTGGAAACAAATGTGCGAAATAGCAGTTACTAATCATACATTAAAAAAATTAATGGATAAATTAGTTAACACCTACTATATGATAAAGGAGGAACAACAATGAAATATGTTATCGATATAGATGGAACAATTTGCAAAGAAGTTATTATACCAGACAGTGGTGGTAAAAAAGATTATGCTAATCATATTCCTATGCCAGAACGCATTGCAAAAGTAAATGCATTATATGATGCAGGACATACAATCAAATACATGACTGCAAGAGGTTGTGTAAGTGGAGTAGACTACTACAACTTAACAAACAATCAATTAGTTAAATGGGGTGCTAAGTTTCACGAACTGAGTGTAGGACAAAAAGAAAACTACGATATATGGATTGACGATAAAGCGTTTTGGAGTGAAAACTTTTTTAGAGAAACAGGAGAAACTTATGAGTAAATTTATTGCGGCAATGGATCACAGTGGAGGTTCAACAGGCGGAGTGCTTGAACGTTATGGGTGCGAGTACACTGAAGAAAATAAAATGGATTTTGTCCACGAAATGAGATTGCGTATGATCAATTCGCCAAACTTTACAAGTGATAACATTTGGGGAGCAATTTTATATAAGGATAGTGTTGAAAGAGGAGCAGTAGATGTACTTTCAGCAAAAGGAATTCATTCTATTTTAAAAGTTGATAGTGGGTGTCATATGAATGGATTGATGAAAGAATTTGAATTAGATGATATGATCGACTATGCCTTGATAAAAGGATGTACAGGAACTAAGATGCGTAGCATTGTAAAGACTCCTAATATAATGAATGCAATATTAGATCAACAATTTGAATTAGCAACAGTTATTTCTGCGGCAGGACTCATGCCAATTGTTGAACCTGAAATTCCAATTGAGCATGAAATGAAAACAATGCTAGAAGAAATGCTTGCACGAGAATTACAAAATAGATTAGATAAATTTGAAGGCAAGTGTATTCTAAAACTTACATTACCTAATACACCTAACTTATATTTAAAACTATCGCAACATCCTAATGTTGATAAAGTAGTTGGACTAAGCGGAGGATACAGTACTGCGGAAGCATGTAATAGACTTGCTTTGCAAGAAAATATGTCTGCTAGTTTTAGTCGTGCATTGAGTGAAGGATTGTTTGTAACACAATCTCAAGAAGAGTTTAATCAAAAGATTAGCGAAAACATAAAAGCAATTACGATAGCAAGCAAATGACAGAAATATTCCAACACGGAGATTTTATAAGTCACGCAGGATTACCTTTGAAATGGAAACTTGAGTGTGACGCAATTACAGACGATGGCTGGAAGTGTCTTGCAAAAATGATTATGGATTATCAAACAAAACCATTCTACGAAGCAGTAGGAATACCTCGTGGTGGATTGAAATTAGCAGAAGCACTTAATGAATATGCTTCAGGTGATCCTAGTGATTTCACTTTAATATGTGATGATGTATTTACTACTGGTACAAGTATGAAAGAATATATAGAAGAAAATTATCCAAATTGGTTAATGGGTATGGGATATAGATGGGTAGTATTTGCACGCCAACCTAGTACTCAATATCCTTATTTTACTAGAGCATTATTTACAATGCCTAAACTGCCGGAGGTAAGATATGATTAGAATTATTGCTGGACCTTGTCAACACGAAACACTTGAACAAAGTTTAGAAACAGCAAAGCATTGTGCAAAAATTTGTAAGAAGAATAATATTGAATATATTTTCAAAGCAAGTTTTGACAAAGCAAATAGAAGTAGTATGCAAGGTATAAGGGGAGTTGGTCTACAAACAACTATGGAAGACTTTCGTGCAATCAAAGAACAAGTAGATTGTAAAACTCTTACTGATGTGCATAATCAAAACGAAATACTAAAAATTGCGGCATACTATAATGATGCAGTAGATGTATTACAGATACCTGCATTTTTATCAAGACAAACAGATCTCATAAAGGCGGCATGTAAGACTAATAAAATTGTAAATATTAAAAAGGGGCAGTTCCTTGCTCCTTGGGATGTCAAAGGTATTCTATCTAAGACAGAAGGTGCGAAAGAAGTTTGGATAACCGAAAGGGGAACTAGTTTTGGTTACAATAGTCTTGTTGTCGACTATACTGGTCTTATGTTTATGCTCGAGCATATTGACTCTGATATCGTGTTTGATGTTACGCACTCTGTCCAAAAACCCGGGGGACTTGGGACTAGTTCAGGCGGTAATCGTGACTATGTGCCTGGGTTGGCTCGTAGCGGGTCTGCTCTTGGGATCAAGTCCTTTTTCATCGAAGTACACCCTGTGCCTGATCAGTCACCAAGTGACGGGCCGAATATGCTTCGACTAGATGATTTCGAGGAGGTAGTTAATGACATCGTCCGCTATTCTTATACCGGCTAGATACGAAAGCACACGTTTTCCTGGAAAGCCTTTAGCACTATTAGATGGTGTGTCAATGATTAGACGAGTATATAGAACTTGTGTAGACAGTGGTTATGATACATATGTACTAACAGATGATCAACGTATACACAATGAAATAGGCCCCCATTGTTTTATAGACGACGAAGAATATGATAACGGCACTGAAAGATGTGGAGGTGCTGTCAACAAATGGAAAGTACTAGACAAGTATGATCAATTTATTAATGTGCAAGGCGATATGCCAGATGTTACACAACAAATGATCGAACGTTGTGTTGAATGGTTAAAACATTATCCTATTAGCACAGTTTATACAGACATGCCAAAAGAATTACAAGATGAACCTAATTCTGTTAAATTAATACGAGCAGGAGATCAATGCTTATGGTTTGGTAGAGGAATGACTGGATATGGCGATTGGCATTTAGGAGTGTATGGATACAAACGTAATCCTTTGGAATTTTATCATACATATGATATTGAACAAGAAGAACAAGTTGAAAAATTAGAACAATTAAGATGGCTAAAAAATGGTTGGCAAATTGGATGTTCGAGTGTACAATTTAAAGGTACAGAGATTAATTCACCAGAGGACATAGATATATGGCACAAGCAAAACTTCCAATAAAAGATATACTAGCCGCTATAGATATGAACGGTAAAAGTGTATGGAATGAACTAAGTGATGATGAACGTAAGCAAGTGTCATTTTGGCTTCTAAATCGTTATATAAGCGCCGTACAAGGGTCTACAAACGATCAAGCGTTAGCAGTGTTCAAAACTAATGAATACTATAATAAGAACTATATGGTAGCATCAAAGCACTTAAAACTTATGTGGCAACTACTTTGCATATCAGGTAACACACAGAAAATTCAATATCATCCTTGGATTGGATTTAAGAAAAAACCTACTAATAGCACAGCAGGCGCAATTAAATTATTCCAAGAATTATATCCAAACATGAAACAGTATGAAGTTGAAATGCTTGCAGGTATGCATACTAAAAAAGAATTAAAACAGATTGCAGAAGATCATAACATACAAGGTATAAAATTGTGAGTACACTTTACGCTGTAGGTTGTTCGCACACACGTTATTGTTGGCCTACCTATGCGGACATACTAGGTCAAGAATATGATAAGTTTGAAAACTGGGGACAGTCAGGCTTTGGTAACCTTGCTATTATGCACAGGGCATTAGAGATTGCAGAGCAAGCAGGACCAGATGATAAGATAATTGTACAGTGGACTTATCCAACTAGATTTGACTTTCATCGTAAAGGAGATGGTTGGTATCAAGGCGGAAACTTACAACACAACTTTGACCAAGTACAACAAACTATTAATAGATATTGCTATGATCCAGATAGTTATCAGTGGCATACTGAAACATATGTAAAACTTACTAAACAATATCTTGATATGAACGTTGGAGACTTTCATATGTTAGGTGCAGACTTTGATGTAACTGAAGTAGTTGAATTTCCTGACAGCAAAGAAGCACTACCACCATTATGGATTATGCATGATCTTGATATACCTCATAGGAAGTTTTTAAATGTACGACCAAGTAGGAATGCTATTCCTCGTAAAGAACAGGATGATCATTGGACTCCTAGGCATCATTTAAAATATTTAGAACATGCGGGGTTTACAATTACAGATAAGATGTTACAATATGTTAATGAAGCAGAAAGTATATTAGATGAGATTACAGATTGGAAATGGATTAACCACACAATGGTTGAAAAAGGCTACACTGAAGGCGGCGACTATGGCAGATTCTAAACCATATGTGTGCAAGTATTGTGGCACAGGGTTTACAAGAGAAAAAACTCTTGCTGTACATATGTGTGAAAAGAAACGTAGACATTTACAAAAAGATGAGAAGCGTGTGCAATTAGGGTTATATGCATTTCAAAGATTTTATGAGAAGTCTATGTCAAGTAAAAAGACAAAGACCTATACAGAATTTTGTGACAGTCAATACTACAATGCATTTGTAAAATTTGGAAGTTTTATAAGTAATGTCAAACCTTTGTATCCTGAAAGGTATATAGACTATGTAGTAACAAGCGGTGTTAAATTAGATCACTGGTGCAAAGAAGAAATGTACGAGAAGTATGCTGTTGATCTTATTAGGAGAGAAGGAGTTGAAACTGCACTAGAGCGTAGTGTAATGACTATGATGGAATGGGCAGATGAACACGAAAATGCAACATGGAATCATTATTTCTTTTATGTATCTTTGAATAGAGCAGTGTGGCATTTAAAAGATGGAAAGATTAGTCCTTGGCTTGTACTTAATTGCAAGTCAGGAAAAGAAATGTTAGGCAAATTTAATAACGAACAATTAGAGATGATCTATCATGTGATGGATCCACAACATTGGGCAATGCGTTTTAATCGTAACCCTAAAGACGTTGAACTTGTTAAAGACGTAGTAAAGGAAAGCAATTTATGAATTTAATATATTATCCAAATTCTTTTTTAGAGAAACAGGTAAAAGCATTTGATATTGAAAACCCTCCTGTTGATCCAAAAGAATTAAAAGCCAACATGGTAGAGATAATGTTAAATAATAATGGAATTGGATTAGCGGCAAACCAAGTAGAGTTTGACGGACAAGTATTTGTAATGGGAGACAAAGAAGATAATGCAACAATATGCATCAACCCGCAAATACTACAACACACAGAAGAAACCGTTCAAGATATAGAAGGCTGTTTAAGTTTTCCAGGTATATACATAAATGTTACCCGTCCTAAAGAAATACTTGCTGAATGGTATAATGAAAACTTAGAAAAACAAACTGTTAAGGTAGGCGGATATTCAGCAAAATGTTTTTTACATGAATGGGATCATTTACAAGGTGTTACATTCAAAGATAGAGTAAGCAAATTAAAATGGAATATGGCATTAAAGAAAGCAAGAAAGAAACGTAAAAATGTTTAGATGGGCAAATCCAACAGGACAAATGCAAGGTACATTTTTAGAATGGACTGATAAGCATACAGAGTCTTTCCAATTACTATTGACAGAAGTAGGCCAAGTATGTATACTAATAGAAACAAAGATAGACGAATTTAACCCCTATGGATTTGAAAAGATTAGTGCAAGCATAATTACTGCATTAGGAAAATTAAACTATGTAGAAGGACAGCAATATATTATTATGCAAGTACCAAACATAACGAAAGCGATAAATGACTGAAGATAAAGACAAAAAAGATTATACGACTCCGTCACCACAAGAATTGCAAAGACAACTTGATGAGCGTATGGCTAAGTTTTTAGCAAACGGTGGCAAGATAGAAAAAGTAGAACCTATGAAACCTACTAAACAACAATTAAAAAGTTGGACAATATAAATGCCTGATATTGATATAGATTTCGCTGACAGAAATATTATCTTAGATAAGATAGAACATCGAGTAGCAAAATTAGATACAGGCAAAAAACATAATACAGGTGTGTATGTTACTGAGTGTCCTCATAACCCAGTGGATAAACTTTCAACTATTGATTACGAAACAGCAGAAGATCGCGGTTACTTTAAATTAGATTTTCTAAATGTGTCTATATACAAAGGTATAAAAGATGAGACACATTTAATGAGCCTAATGAGAAAGGAGCCACTATGGGAGTTATTAGTTCACAAAGACTTCGTCGAAAAAGTTTTTCATCTAAGCGGACACGACAGTCTGTTGCAACAATTGAAACCGCAATCGGTAGGACAATTGGCGGCAACACTAGCGATAATAAGGCCAGCAAAGAGACATCTAGCAAGCCAAGACTGGGAGACGATAATGAAAGAAGTCTGGATCAAACCAACAAACGGTGAATATTATTTTAAAAAAGCACACGCTGTTTCTTATGCAATGGCGTGTGTAGTACACATGAATTTATTGTGTGAACAAATTAAGTCTTAATTTTTTTTATTAATTGAACGTTTTTACGTTTAACTCTTTTAATTGACATATTGTTTAAGTTTACTGTAGGCCCTACACTTACTTTGACATCTTTACTATTCATAGTCATAATACAATACTTAAATGGTTCTACTTCTTTACGTAAGAAGATATTAATAGGTATAAGCCTATTTGATTCCCACCACCAAATTTCTCCTAAGTTTAAAAACTCTTTACGTTCAAACTCACTACGTATGTCAGTGTAAACGTACATAGATGTTACATACTGATCTTGGTTGATAATAATACCAACATACTCAGCGCCACCGTACTGTACAACACTTATAAATGGAAAGTTCGTTTCTATATCTTTTGTTAGCATGATTTCCTATAAATACAGTATGCAATTAATACCTAGATATTTAGTCAATAACAGAACCACCGTCGTAGTAAACGACACAGGATTCATAACGGAGTATAGACCAGTGTACAGTAGAAATTTAAAAGTTTACAGAGGCATTGATAACAACATAGAATTTAAGATTGTCAATGCAGACCAAAAACCTATATCGCTTACTAGCAAGACAGTAAAGTTAGTAGCGTTTGATGAAAGCAACACCCAAGTGCTTGCAGAGACAGGAACTAACCATAGCACAATAAAAGGACTTACAACAATAGTAGTAAGTGAAAATGATTTATTAAGTGTAAAAGATCAATTCTTAAAATATTCTTTACATGTTGAAGATGCTAATCAAAATAAAACCATAACTTACTCAAATGTATACTTTGATAATAATGGTATTATGCAAGTATCTAGTGATGCATTTCCAGGAGCAAAAGACAGTAAGAGCGTAACTACTTTCACAGAAGACACGGGTGAAACAGGCATAGATGATAGTGTATGGCATAGTGAAAGCATATCTGCTGAGCCAGGTATTAATGGCAATGAAGCAGTACATACAGCCGCAATTTATTCTGACACTTACGTAGGAGATGTAAAGGTACAAGTTACATTAGATAATTCAATCGATGCAAGCACACCTTGGGCTGATGTTGCAACTGTAAGTTTAAATAACGAAACTACTCCAGTGCCAGTAAATTTTGTAGGTGTATTCAATTACGTGAGATTTGAAGCATCTACCAACCCTGCAGACAAAATATCAAAGATATTGGTTAGAAACTAGTTGACAAACTAACACAAGTACGTTATAATACTAGTATGAGTGTAGTAGCCGAGACAGTTCTGACATATCTGCCGCCTAAGCGTAAAACAACGCCTAGTGGCTGGACTTCATTCAACGCTCCGTGTTGTCACCATAATGGTCATTCAACTGACAAGAGAAACAGAGGTGGACTTATTTCTAACCCAGATGGTGGTGTAAGTTATCACTGTTTTAATTGTGGCTTCAAGGCCAGTTGGCAACCCGGACGTAACTTCTCACATAAATTGCGTAAACTTCTACAATGGATGGGAGCACCTGATGATATAATCAACAAGGTAGCATTTGAAGTTATGAGAGAAAACGAAGGAGTTAATGTACAAGAGCATATTGCAAAACTTCCTACATTCAATACAGTGCCACTACCAGATGACGCTGTAAAAATTGCAGACATAAAAAACTTTGACAAGTATAGTTTGGCTATACTTGAATATATGTCTAAGCGTAATCTTAATTTAGATGATACAAATTATTATTGGTCATCTAGTTTAGGATATAGAGACAGACTGATTGTGCCATTCTACTATGAAGATAGGATTGTAGGTTGGACTGGACGAAGTATAATTGATGATAAAAAGCCCAGGTATCTCACAGAAGTACAACCTGGTTTTGTTTATGGTTTAGATGAACAAGGGCCTAATAAAATCTTTTGTATAGTTGTTGAAGGACAACTTGATGCTATACATATTGATGGATGTGCATTAGGCGGAAGTGAGATAGCAGATCAACAAGCCATGCTTTTAAATAGATTGCAAAAACAAATCATAGTTGTACCTGATAGAGACAAAGCAGGTAGTAAACTAGTAGAAGAATCTATTGAACAAGGTTGGTGTGTTAGTATGCCTGAATGGAGCCAGGATATTACTGATGTTGGTGAGGCTGTTAGTAAATACGGTAGACTCTATACATTATACAGCATTGTAAATGCGGCTAATGAGAGTCCACTTAAAATAAGATTGAGAGCGAAGAAATGGTTTATATCAGAAAATTAATAGCATGGTTTTGTACTCCTTACACCAAGTACAAGGAAAACAAGGCTTTTAAAAAACGTATGGAAGAACTCAAGAAGAGAGATCCTTTCATATACAAATAACAACAAGAAAGAGGAATATTATGA
>TARA_B100001057_G_scaffold180624_2_pt1 | contig 19061 bp, 17 predicted proteins | sample TARA_B100001057 | Tara Oceans TARA_B100001057 (sample SAMEA2621839) | marine metagenome | biome: marine biome (ENVO:00000447); feature: surface water layer (ENVO:00002042); material: "saline water (ENVO:00002010), including plankton (ENVO:xxxxxxxx)" | depth 5 m
CGCTACTTTGATGCACTCTTTTAAATTTACTGTTGTTCTTCTCTCTTCATCCATTATTCCAAGTTTAATTGTATTCTCTGGTAGGTCTAACTTTTCTTCAATCGCAGAAAATAAATCACATGTAAATTGAACTTCTTCAGGCCCATGCATCTTAGGTTTAACTATATAAATGCTCTTTGTTTTTGAATTTTTAAATTTTCCATTTCCAATTAGATCATGAATAGCAATACAGACTGTAAAGAATGCATCCATAATTCCTTCAAATATTTCATCACCTTTTTGATTTTTTATAGCTGGGTTAGTCATCAAAAGACCAACGTTTCTTACAAGAAGTAAGCTTCTTCCGGGAAGAAGAATTAACTTACCATTTTTAAGAACATACTTACGATCTGGATTTAACTCTCTAGTAATGAATTTACCATTTTTATCAAATGATCGTTTCAGGTTTCCTTTCATCAAACCCAACCAATTTCTGTAAACTATTACCTTGTCATCTGCATCAACTGCAGCAACTGAATCTTCGCAATCTTGTATTGTAGTAATGGCAGATTCCATAAATACATCTTTGATACCAGCTGGATCATCTTGTCCTATTGCATGTGATCTGTCTATTTGAATTTCAAAATGTAAATTATTATTTTTGAACAATAGTCCATATGAGCCCTCACCTTTATCTTTATACCCAATATAGTGTTCTTTATTATGGAGATATGTAGTTGTATTATCATCTAAGGTTACTAAAAGCTCACTATCAACAAAAGCAAAATTAACAACCTGATTATATTTACCCTTTTCTAATGGTATAACTTTATCAAGAAATTTTTTTGCAAATTGGATAACCTTTTCACCCCTTAATGGATTATAGCCACCTTCCTTTTGTGCTCCATTATCCTCGCTGATCATATCAGTTCCATAAAGGGCATCATAAAGACTTCCCCATCTTGCATTTGTTGCATTTAAGGCAAATCTTGCATTCATGACAGGAACTACTAATTGCGGACCAGCAATTTTTCTAATCTCAGGATCTACATTCCAAGTTTTAATTGAAAAATTGCCTGCTCTTGGATGAATATATCCAATATCAATTAAAAATTCTTTGTATTTTTTTGGATCAAAAATAAAATCTTTATTTTCAATATGCCAGTCGTCGATCTTATCTTGTATTATTTTTCTTTTATTTAAAAGATCTTTGTTTCTAAGCGAAAATTTTTCATGTATTTCCTCAAATGAACTCCAAAAATAATGTTCTGAAATATTTAAACCAGGTAAGATTTCGTTTTTTACAAAATCTTTAAAGCTTTTTGATATCTCAAGAGAAATCTCTCTTGGTTTATAGGATTTAGTTTTAAAAATATTTTTGAAAAAATTCATATTAAAATTATAACAATTTAGACGAATTAACCATAAAATTTAAAAAAATATGTCGCTATTTTTTTACGTCAAAATTCCAAATGTTTTGAGTCCGCAAGCGAATAATTGGAGTATATTTCATTAATAAATTTCTGATAAAAACTAATATTGGATTACTAAGATGATTTAGCATTGCTTGTCTCATAGATTTTTTATGAATAGAAAGTACTCTTGGGAGTCTCATTTCTTGGAACTTTAGTTGAACATTTTGAAATTTTTTATCATTTTTATTTAAAAGATTTGCAAAAGTATATGCATCCTCTAAAGCCAAACATCCACCCTGTCCCATAAATGGCACAATAGGATGTGCAGCATCACCGAGCAGAGTAAGATGATTTTTAAAGTAAGTTCCTATATCTGGTCTTAAATAGATACCCCATTTAAAAATCGGACTATTATCTTGAAGCTGTGAATATTTATTAAGAATAAAATTGGGCAGAAATTTGTCTAGATCCTTATAATTTCCTTTCTCCTTCCATGATTCAATATTTTTTTTGGGTTCTTTAATTGCAGCAACAAAACTAACTTCCTTATTATTAATAGGATAAGTGACTACATGATAATTTGGCCCTAGATAAAATTCTATATCATTTTGATTATTTGGAATGATAGATCTCCACACTGAATAGCCGCTATAAATTGGTGCTTTATCATCCTTGAAGATTTGTTTACGGCAATCAGATTTTATACCGTCACATCCTAAAATATGGGCACATTGATAATTAATTTTGTTTGAAAATGTCAAATTTAGATTATCGAAATTAATATTTTTCAACTCATGGTCATAAATAATTTCTCCTCCATTTGAAATATATCGATTTTGTAAAATAGCATGAAGACTTTTTCTTGAGGTAGTTATAGTTGAAACATTAATTGCAGTTATCTTTTTTGAAGATGAAAAAAATATTGCTTTTTTAGGATTTCCAGAAATTAGTCTTAGTTCTTCAATTAACCCAAGCTCATTTAATACATTTATTCCATTTGGTGAAATAGAAATTCCAGCACCATGCTCACCTAAATATTTACTTCTTTCAAATACTACACAAGGAATATTTTTTATTTGCAAAAAATTTGCTGCGGCAAGTCCTGCAATTCCAGCTCCTATGATTGCAATATGATCACTGAATTTCTTCATGATTATTTTATTAGCCCATCAATATCAAAGAGAGAGACAAAATTCCAAATCTCCTCAGAAGCATTAATATTATGTGAATTCAGCGTTGGCCATGTGTGCCCCATTGTACTGTGCAATATAAGTCTTACATCTATATCATTAAGACAGTCTTTGTAGGATTCAGTTGTTATAGAGTAACCACTATTAAAATAGTCAGATATAACAATATTTGGTTCTGCTGAACATGAATTAAATTCTGACCAATATGAAATGATGTCTGGAATGCTTTTTGACCAAGATAAACCATTGTATGGCACCGTATTATCAAATGATCCATGTATCTGCATAACAGCCGTGGGATGGTTAGGATTACAGGATGCGAAGGTCTCAGGCGTCATTGATCCGGTAACTGAAGCTATCGCTGCAATTCTGCTATCTTCTTGACATGATAAAAGATAACTCATGTAACCTCCATTTGACATACCTGAAGAGTAAATACGATTTTGATCAATGGGCAATTTTAAGATAATTAGATCAATGATATTGTTGATAAATGAAACATCGTCAACTGTACTTCCAATTGTCCAGCCTCCAACATTCCAATGGGACGATGAACTTGCCAAATAAGTTTTCATTGGTGATCCTTGTGGATAAACTACGATAAAATTATTTTCATCAGCAATATCCTCATAATTTGTATATGAAAAGTGATTTCTTGCAGATGATCCATAACCATGAAGAGCAAATAGAACTGGTACATTATTTGTTGTATTTAGACTGGCAGGTTTATAAAGAAAGTAATATCTTTCAAGATTATTATGAGTAAGATCACATCTTAATAATGCTGAATTCCAAGAGGTACTTGTACATTGTTCTTGATATGAATTTGCTATCGGATCAGGAGAACTATTATCAGAAATTCCAGATGAGGAGCTACCTCCACCGCAAGATGATACTAAAAAAATAATCGATATATATTTCAATAAATTAATCATATGGTTATTTAAACATATAAATTACAAAAAAAAGGGAGCAATTAGCTCCCTTTTTCTATTTATTAAGCTCAATTCTCATTGTAAGTTTTAATAGTTCCTATAATAGAAATATTCATGAGTTTTCTATTGTCTCCAACTTTTTTAGAAAATTCTGCAAACGATTCACTGGAATACAACATTTCTGCTCCTACCATTGCATCAGTAAAATTACCTGCGCTTGTATAAGCATAGTGTGTGTAATAATTTGTACTTCCGCCTACCAATGATCTTAGACCATAGCTACCAGCAACATTTCCTGCCTCTTCTTGAGCTTTAGTTACTTCTGTATAAGCCTTCGCGTATGCACCTGGATCTTTAACCTGCATTCTAAAAATTGTATAGACTTGATTGTTTGCACGATCATAATTTCCACCATTGATTAATTTCATATTTAATGATTGTTCAATATCCTCAGCAATATCTGCAGTCTTTGCTAAAAAAGACTGAAAAACTGGATCATTGAAAGATTCAGTACCTTTTCCAAGGCTGGCTGTATCATCGTAATTTAAGACCACAACATGTGTAGCGTCATCATATCCATTAAAGTAGTACTGATGGAGCGCTACAACTGCGGGAAAAGATTTTCCCCATTCTGAACTCATCAACTCATCCATTGCCTCTACATAAGCCGCTGGATTTGATACTTTCATAGAGTACTGAGCGATATAACCTGCAGCACTTAATGATTGTCCTGAGATTAAAAATATTGCTAAAAAGCTATATAAAAATTTTTTCATAAATTCTCTCCTAATTTATTTATATAGTACCTTAAAAAATAAATATTTTTTAAAAATTAGAATTAAATAGAAAAAAATGGTGCGGTACGCCGGTCTCGAACCGGCGGCCTTCTGCTTGGCAAGCAGACGCTCTACCAACTGAGCTAGTACCGCATTGGCTGATTAATATAACTTTTATATATAACGCTTTCAAGGATTAAAAAACTGAATGAAATTTGGCAATAAAATATCAAGCGTTAGTCACTTAATATAATTTCATTAATCTTTGTAAGTACTTTATTTTCTTGTAAGGAAAGAACGATAAACTTAGCATCAGTACTTGTGGGCAAAGCAATTTGAACCTTTGCATCTATATAACCACCAAAAAAATCACTATCTTCATAGCCGATATGTTGAGCATGAATATAAAATGGGTTACCGATGCCAACACGAATGATTTCTTTTCTATTTTCATCTAGAAATGTGACCGCGTATTTATCTCTTGGTGACAAAGTTTTATAATTTTTTAAGGATTCAGTTCCTGGTTTTGAAACAGTTATGCTATCTAGAGAAATACCTCTTTGGTTTCCAAAGATAGTATAGATTTTCGCCCTCTGCTCAATAGAACTAATAGTTTTACTATCTTGAAAATTGATATTGTCGATTTCTATTGGTTTAGAAAGTAAAACACTAGATAAGCAAATACAAAAAATAAAAGTTGTTATTTTCAAATAATTTTTCACCATTGCCCCCAATTTATTGCCCAAGTAGGTCCTAACGGACCGTCCATATATCCGTAACTTAACTGATCATAAGTGCTTGGATTTGGGTCATAAGTAAAACCTCCAGAACACTCACTATTGCTGTATTCTCTGCACCAAATAAAATATGACTGGAATAATCCGTCATAAAAATCGGTATTATTTGAAACATCATCTGGAGCAGTTATAGTTCCAGTTAAATCTATAGCTTTTGCAGTATATATTTGAACGCTATTATCAGCTGGTCTTGTAAACTGAACGCTGGTTTGGTTTTCCTTTGATGTATCTTCTACACCATTAACAAACCATTTTAATGTTATCTTCGATGTATTATATTCAACATCTAATTCAATATTCCAACCAGTAATATTGTTAGTTTCTTCATCCCGAATAAATCCTCTTGAAGAGTCTTCATAAAAACCTTGATTTTGAATTGAAGCTACAGCAAAACCTTCGACATTTACTGCCCCATATCCTGCGCTGTTACAGCTGTCCATTACATTACAAAAATTTGGGCGAAAATTATCAGTTTCTCCGTAATAATTTCCTTCAAATAAACCAACTCCATTACATTCAGGGTTTTTCCTGATGAAATTACCTTGTGTATCCCACTCATTTACTAAACAATCACAATCGCTGACTGTAATACCTTGATTATCTCTATCTTGTATAGATCCATTAGCATTGTTGTAACAAACCTGAACATCTCTTCCAAGAACATTCTGGGTATCAGCAATCTGATGTCTCCATTTTAATGTTGTTAGATTTGAATTAGTCGTAGTGTTTACATTGCCGCCATAATCAGTTAAATCTCTCTCATCGGTCCTATATTCATCACCCATGTATCCATGAGCATGACCAAGCTCATGCATTAAAGTATGTCTGGTAAGTTCTGGATTAGTGTTAGTAACTCTTTGTATGTTCCTGTTTCCAAGATTAACACCTCTTCCCTGTACTCTTGTTAAAGTCGAAACAAGGACATTTCCAGGTAGCAAATCATCAAATATAGCTGTATCCATATCAGCAATACAATAAATTGATTCATCATAATCGTAACAACCTGTTCTAACTCCAACAGGTGAGGTGCCATCAGGATTAACTGGTTCTGCTGAAACGACAGTAAAATAATCATCCGTGAAAAACTCAGCCGCATCAGAATCATTTAACTTATTAATTGAAGCAATCAATGCTCTCCTGTAAAGACCTATATCACTGTTACCATCGAGAGAATCTCCAATAAATAGATATTTTGTTCTGCCCTTAGAGGAGGGACTCCCGACGAGATAATATACATAATAATCTTTTGAAACCTTTTCACCACCTGAAAAACCATCTTCAGGATCAACATCTTGCTCAATCGTAACAATTGATTTATTAGAGATTATCCAGGTTGTATAAATATCTGAGCCAGATAACTCACCATCACTTACTGTTAGTTCAGCAGTATAAAGACCAGCATCTGTAAAAGAAGATAAATCTAAATTAAGAGTTCCTGAAGTATCGCTGGTTGATGTAAAAGTTGATGAAACATTGACATTATTAACCTTAGCGCTAAAAGTAAGTTCGTCAGATGTATTATCAACATCCCCAAAATTTATTGTTACTGATGGATTTTCTTCAAACTGCAGATTATCTTCGGTTAATTCATCTTTATTTTGAATAATTATAACTGGAGCATCATTTATTGGATTAATGGTAATATTTGCAGTCCCTGTTTCAACCAAAGCATCACCCTGGGCACTTACCTCAAATCCAAATGAATCTTGGCCTTCAAAATCTACTGCAGGAGTATATGTAAATTCACCAGAACTCAATAGAGCCAATGCTCCATCTGAAGAGGTAGATGTAACTTTAAATATTAAAGTTGCTTGTGTGCTTGCTGTTGCCTCAAGAGAACCGGAAAGTTGATTATCCTCGTCTACTGTAAAGCTATTTGTTCCGATAGTTATTGAGAAAGATGGAGGATTTGATCCTCCTCCTCCACCGCCGCCGCCAGCGCCGCCGCCTGTATTATCTGTCCCACCGCCGCCGCCACCGCCACCGCCGCCGCATGATGAAACCAAAATAGAAATTAAGATAAACTTGGAATATTTCATACAAAAATTATAACAAAATGAGGAGGGATGTACCCTCCTCTTAAAAAATAAGAATTATTTACTAAAACCTAATTCTAAAACCAGCTTTATAGACTGGACCGTGATTTTGGGCTAAAAATAACATATTGTCATATCTAGCATATAGTCTTACTTCAGAATCAGTAATATTTAGTGCTTCAACAAATACACTTGTATTATCGCTTACAGTATATGTTGCGTTAAAATCTACCTGTGATCTTGCCTCAACCCATAGTGGATTGTATTCATCAAAACCAACGTATGTTTCAGCTCTGTAATTATTTGATAATCTTGCTGAGAATTTATCATCTTCATAAAAAACAGATAAATTTCCAGAGTCTCCAAAGCCAGCTAACTCAAATGATTCGTTTCTAACTGCATCTCTATCAGCTTCAGTATCGCCATCAATAAATGTGTAGTTAAAAATTACTCCAAAATTTGTATTAACAAAGAAATGTTGAAGAGCTACTTCGACACCTTCTAAAGTTCCTGAATAAATGTTTTCTGGTCTATTAACATCAAATTGCATTAGTGGATTTATGTCGGGGTTGCTGACAACACACTCCGTACTATTGTAATAAAAATAATCACTCCAAGTTCTTTGATCTAATGTACAGCTAGTTCCAGGAACAGTTGCAACATATATCTTCATTAGAGTTTGCCACCAATCCATGCCACCAAATGCGGTCTGATCAATAGTTACATTATTTGGATAATTAAAAACAACTGTTGACGTATCTGCTGGGCCTTGTCCGTTTTCACCATACCTTACATCATACAAGCCATCATATGTGACTCTTGAAGTAGCATTACCAGGAAAATCTTTCAGCTTCTTTTGGAATAGATTTACTGCAGCATAACTTCCTTCTGCATAGTAGTATTCAAAAGCTATATCAATATTATCACTAACCAACGGCTCCAAAGCAGGATTACCTGAAGTATTTGTGTGAACAGGATTTTGCATATTCAAAAATTGTGGGAATACAACATTTGGTGAAAACTTTTCAAGACCAGCTCTTGCAATAGTTTTACCTGCACTAAATCTTACAACTGTATCCTCTGTAGGAGCAATACTGAATGCAATACTTGGAAGAACCATGTCAGATGTTGATTCAAATGAACCTGTTACAGATCTTAAAGGCATCTCTTCGGTTATTGATGTTGGTCCAAATATAAAATAAGGCCCATCTCCCCATCCATATGTTCCAATAAAAGTTCCTGTTGGAACTTTATAATCTTGAGGAGCATTTAAAGTTAGTTCCTCATATCTCAGAGAAGTTACTAGCTTCCATGGCATAGTATTATACTCTCCCTCGAAGTTAGCTTGGATGAAAGCTGAATCAGTTTGTTCTTTGACACTAGCTATGTCTTGAGGACTTCCATAACAATTTGGGAAACCTTCAGAGCAATTCCAAGTTGGAGAATTAATCCAATACCCGGAAGAATAACCTGCAACCGCATCATCAAAGTTGATATGCATGTAATATGGAACACTTAGTCCGTCAGATGAATCTCCTAATAATCCAGCAAGACTTGTTAATGTAAATGCGTCATCTTCCCAAAAATTTGGTCCCCAAATTAATGCACCTGGTGCAGCTCCATCTTGAATTGGTGCAAACAAAGTATTTGATCTCAATGTCCTATCAAACTTCTGTTTCATTGATGAAATGCCAAATTCAATTGAGACTAGCTTATCAGAAAATACATTATCTAGATTTTCCCAATTACCTTTTAACTGATACTGAGAAAGTTGACTGTCTTTTTTATTATTTCTTAAATGTGCTGTAGTTGAAGACATGTCAGCACCAATAAGATCCCTTGGAGTTCTTGCAAAGCCTTGAAATCCTACACTAGTAGTAGGAATCCAATCCGGAATGGTATTGTTAGCTATGAACCTTAGATTTGTAACTTCTGCCCATTGGTTGTATGGATTTCCATTATCAAATGATTGCCCATCACCATAACCTGACCAAGATCCATTAGCAAAACCCATATCATTATCGCCACCCTTAACTGATGCAGATGAATTATGAAAATCAAAATCTATCGTCATATTATCTGAAACGATATATTCAAGATTAAAACCAAGTGATTTGTTAGCTGTTTTTTCCTCTCCCCAAGTTAAAAACTGAGTAAAGTTAGTACCTGAACCTACAACATCAAACTGAGTCACAACTCCGTTTTTGTCAATATTTACATTATCTAGGCCTATCCCTGCTCCATAAGGAACACTGTAAGCTATATCAAGTCCAGATCCAGCCATGTTACCTGTTGAATCAAACTCAATACCAGAGTAGATGGCATCAAAAGTTGCTGTTATTTTTTCATTTGATACTTGAAATGTTGCGGCTAAATTTTTTCTCTTTCTATTATTGTCCTTGTACCTAACAAAAAATGATTGAGGTCTGTAGTTAACTCCCCCATTACTAGCATCAGTTACATTTGGTCCAAATGTTGGAGTATTTAAGTTGCTATTTAGCCACTTCATCTCATTTGTACCCTCTTCTCTGTTACTTCTATCATGATAAGAGCCTGATACAGATAAACCCCAGTCCATTCCATTGAAATTTGTTTTGTATGTATTTATAAATTCTAACTCAGGTGTAACATCATCACCGTTGACATTTGTGGAATCAGACATAAACAGTGCAGACATTGCTCCACCATTATCAGCCTCTAATGGCTTAGCAATTACCATATTAATAGTTGCACCAAGACCACCAGATGGCAATGCAGGATTTTGTGTTTTGTAGACCTCAACTCTTGCTATGCCGTGTGAGGATATAGCTCCAAAATCGTATGCTCTACCACCGTCATAATTTCCAGGAGCGACCGGCATTTGTCGTCCATTGAGAGTAACCATATTATATTGAGCGCCCATCCCTCTTACGGTAACTTCCTTACCCTCTATATTGCTTCGATCAATAGCAATACCTGAAACTCTTGCTAAAGCCTCAGCAATGTTTCCATCCGGAAACTTACCAACGTCTTCAGCAGTAATAATTTCGGTTACGCCTGTATTACTTCGCTTTATTTCGATTGCGTCAATAAGACTTGCTTTAATACCTTTTACAACGACTTCTTCAACTTCTTCGTCTTCACTTTCGTCCTGAGAAAAAACAAAAGTTGATATAGGTAAAAGTACCATTAGTGATAGTAAATATTTGTACATTTTGACTCCCGTGGGGTGCAGTAATAATTTCAACATTAGACTTTTTTTTAAAAAACATGTCAAGTTTGGAGATTATTTATAATACTTATAGGGATTTATTATTTAATGAAATTTAGCGATTTATCCCCAAATTTTGACCACCATTCCATTCCCATTAAATGAATTCTCTCAAGATTCTCATCTGTATCATCATCTAAAAATCTACTAACATTAACTAAAGGAGAATTTATTCGTAAATAATTATCTTTTAAAAAATCACTTGATATGTCGTTGTGAATTTCAGAATCTAGCATCATTCCTAGAATGTCATTTCTGAGCCATCCAACTCCACCCCATTTAGCAGACATATCTCCATTTATCTTATTATTATTTTTACCTGAGCCTATGCTCAAAACTTTTATGTTGTTTGTACCTAAAATTTGTTTAGCATACTTAAAACCTACTAGAGTAGGATTGTTTGTGACTATACTTCCATCGATCATCCACGATTTGTCTGACATTTGGTATGTTGGAAAATACATTGGAGCAGCGCTTGAAGCTGCTAAAACATCAACATATTTAATATCTGGTGTATTTACTGAATCAAAAATAACATGTTTTCTTTTTTCAATGTCATATGCCATTGATAAAAATGGTTTATTTGAGTTTTTAAGCACATTATTACCAAAAACTTCATTAAGGACCTCAAGCTTGCCATCGGTCTCATAGCGCGGCCTTGCTTGAATTAAAGATGCTTTATCCCAGAAAAAAGATGACTTCATTATTTTATCTAAATATTTTTTTGACCAGTACTGTTTTACTTTGTCGGCTGAAAAACCTCCAAATGCGAAACACGCAGCATTTAATGCACCAGCACTTGTTCCAATAAACATATCAAATATATCTACAATCTTTTTTCCACTTTCTGCTTCGAGTTTCTTAAGAAAAACTAATCCAGCAATAGTTCTTACACCTCCTCCATCAAAGGTTAAGATTTTTTTACTTTCAGTTTTAGTAAGGAATTTAAAAAAATTTTTCATTAGCTAAGTTTATTATTAATATTAATTAACAATATTTAATCCGAGAAACTTTGAGGCTTCTTTTATGCCACCAATATTTTTTACATTCTTGTAACCAAGATCTATTAATTTGTGTGTTGCCTTATTAGATCTATTTCCACTTCTACAATAAAGATAAATTGTTGAATCTTTCTCAACCTCACCAAGGATTTTGTCAATATTTTCCCATTGAATATTAATTGATGTTTCAATGTGACCGTTATTGAATTCAGGGATTGTTCTTACGTCGATAAGAATGAAATCATCTGCTAACAAATAAAAGTTTATAACTATTAAAAAGCTTAAAAGAATTTTTTTCATGAATTATTGATAATCATTAAGTATTAAGTCCGATGCCTTCTCTCCAATCATAATAGTTGGGGCATTTGTATTGCCACCAACAAGAGTAGGCATTATTGATGCATCAACAACTCTCAAATTATCAATCCCATGAACCTTTAGATTATGATCAACTACTGACATATCATCATTACCCATTTTGCATGTTCCTACAGGATGATAAACAGTATCTGCTTCTTCTCTGATGGCTTGCTCAATATCATTATCATCATTTAAATCAATTGGTCTTTGTACATGATCGCTTGTATATTTAGCCATTGGTTTTTTGTTCAAAATCAACATCATCTGTTTGTATCCTGCAATCATATCTTTCATATCATCCGGATCTGATAGAAATTTAGGATCAATTAGTGGGTCTTCAAAAGGATCAGCTGAATTAAGTGTTACCTCTCCTCGAGATTTTGGTCTTAGAAGACAAACATGACAACTTAATCCATGGCCCCATACAGGAGTTCTTCCATGATCAATAACCATTGCAGGTGCAAAATGAAGTTGAATGTCTGGTATTTGTTTTTCATCGGTCGATTTAATAAATCCGCCAGCCTCTGCAACTGTTGAAGTAAACATGCCTACTTTTTTAAAAAGATATTTTAAAATCTCTAATGGATACTTATAAAAAATAGATTTTAACGAGAAACCTATTAATTCAATCGAATTAAATTTATGGACTGATAGATAGTCAATGTGATCCTGAAGATTTTTTCCTACGCCAGGTAATTCATGTTTTAGTTCAATGCCATGTTTTAATATTTCATCAGAAGGTCCGATTCCTGATCTCAACAGAATCTGAGGCGATCCAAATGCACCTGATGATAGCAGAACTTCTTTTTCAACATGTATAGAAAAGGTCTCTCCTTTATCATTAATACACTCAACTCCTGTAGCCTTTTTATCATCAACTAGAATTTTATTTACGTTTGTGTCAGTCAATACAGTAAGATTTTCTTGATTAAGACTAGGAACTAGATACGCCTTTGCTGTACTGCATCTTTTGCCATTTTTTTGTGTTGTTTGATAAAAGCCTATTCCTTCTTGGTCTTCCCCATTGAAGTCTTCGTTATAGCCGAAAATTTCAGAACCTGTTTTAACAAAATCTTTTGTAGGATTATTCTCATGTCTAATTTTTGATACATTTAACGGGCCGTTTTGACCATGAAATTCATTGTCAAACATTTCATTATGTTCAGCTTTTTTAAAATATGGTAGAACCTCATTATATGACCAGCCATCATTACCGAGATCAGACCAATGATCATAATCCCATTTATGGCCTCTTACATAAAGCATTGCATTAATAGAGCTACTACCACCAAGAGTCTTACCTCTCGGTTGATAACCTTTTCTGTGTTCAAGTGTTTCTGATTTTACTTCATGCATTCCTCCTGCAGAATCAACAACAGCTGATTTGGGTTCTGCAACGACGACCTTTTCAAATTCTTTTTGAGGAACAGTATCGTATGCCCAGCTATATTTACTCTTGTCACCTAAAAATGCGAAACCAATTGGTACATGAAGCCTAGGATCATTATCTTTTGAACCAGCTTCAATAATGCATACAGATGTATCAGGATTTTCACTTAATCTATTTGCCAAAACACAGCCAGCTGATCCAGCGCCAAGAATTATAAAATCGAATTTTTTCATTTTAATTCACTCTCCCAAATTAACTATGTATTTAGTTTATGATTTAGAATCATAACTGTAAACTTTGTTTTAAAATAAATTTTATGAGTACATTCTATATCCTTTGTCTAATTTGGGTCTGTATTGGTTTAATAACTTTTATCTATCTTTTCTTCCAGAATGCGCCATACGGACGACATATTAAAGATGGTTGGGGTATAAATATTCCTGCAAGAATTGGCTGGGTTGTTATGGAGTCACCGTGTGTGATTTTAATGCTTCTTTTTGCTTTTCTGGCGAGAGATCTTTTGGATAATATACATTATATATTTTTGATAATTTGGTTAACACATTATGTTCACAGAAGTTTCATTTATCCGTTTTTAATAAAATTAACAAATCCCGTTATGCCAATTTCAATAGCATTGTCAGCATTCTTTTTTAATATTATTAATGTCAGCATTCAAGCATTTGGAATTTTTTATTTTACAAAATACTCTTCGGATTGGATTACAAGCCCATTTTTCATAATTGGTATTATTGTTTTTTTTATTGGAATGTACATAAATATAAAGTCAGATTATTTAATAGTAAAAATGAAAAACAAAAATGGGCCTGGATATCATATTCCCGATGAATTTCTATATAAATATATATCTGCCCCAAATTATTTTGGTGAGATTATTGAATGGATAGGATGGGCGATTCTGACATGGAGCATTTCTGGGATAATTTTTCTTATCTGGGTTATAGCAAATTTATTTCCTAGAGCGATTGCGCATCACAATTGGTATTTAGCTAAGTTTGAAAACTATCCAAAAAATAGAAAAGCGATTTTTCCAGGTATTATTTGATTAAGCCCATATCTCTAATTTGATTGGCAATCTCTACAATTGATTCTTCAGCCGGCCTTGTATTCCATCCAAGAATATCTTTTGCTTTTGAAGTATTCTTTACGCTTCGCAGCCTACCAAGATAAGGCAATGCAATTTTTAATTCCTTACTAAAATTAGCCAATATTTTTGCAAGCCAAACTGGAACAGCAAGTGTTGGAGCTTTATCAAAACCATTGCTTTTTAATACCTTTGCAACATCCTTATACCATAAATCTTTTTCAGCTAAGGCAAATCTCTCTCCATTGCTGGCAGGATTTTGCATGGCTAAAATATGCGCTGTTGCTACATCTCTCACATCTACATAACCAAACTGAATAGGAACGGCAACCGGCATCTTACCCGTTGTAACCATCATAATTGCTTTATTTGATTCTCCAAGATCACCTGACAGTGATGGACCGATAACTAAAGCTGGGTTAATAACAGCTAACTCAAAAGGATGATTTTCATTTTCAACAAATTCCCATGCAGCTTTCTCAGCGAGAGTTTTACTTTTAGAATAGTGACTTATTGTTGGATTTTGTGGATCAGACCAATCAGATTCATCGTAATAGCTTTTTGATTCCATAGTCTCGAAAATTGCAGCTACTGATGATGTTAGAACAACTTTTTTGACATTATGCTTTTTTGCAAATTTCATTGCTCTATTTACACCAGCCACAGCAGGTTTTACAAAAAAGTCTTCATTATGATTCTCTAGTGCAATTGGCGACGCAACATGTAATAAATAATCACATCCTTCCATAGCCTGATCCCATCCCTCGTCATCATTTAAATCAATTGAAAAAATATTTAGCTTTTCTGTAGAAGTATTGTGATTTTTCAATGCCTCAAAAATTTCATTTTTTCTTTCAGGAGATCGTATTGAGCCATTTACCGCGTAACCCTGATTTAATAATTGATGGATACAATGTAATCCTATGTACCCAGTTGCCCCTGTTACCAAAACTTTTTCCATCTTATCCTCCTCAAGCTAATGCCTCTTTAACACCTGGATGAATGATCACACCATCTCTAATATTTAGTCCATTTTTTAGATGCTTGTTTTGATCTAAAGCATTATTAATGCCATTATTTGCAAGTTCTTCTATGTATGGAAGCGTTACTCTATTTAATGCATGAGTTGCTGTTAATGGAACCGCTCCGGGCATATTTGTTACACAATAATGAACAATATCATTTTTAATAAATGTAGGGTCATCATGGGTAGTTGGTTTGCTTGTCTCGAAACATCCGCCCTGATCAATTGAGATATCAACCATAACAGTTCCAGGTTTCATTGATTGAATCATTTCTTCTGTTATAACCTTTGGTGCTTCTTTACCAACAACATAAACACTTCCAATTACAAGATCAGATTCATTAATTGCAGATTGAATTGAATCTTTCGTAGAAAGTATATATTCAATATTATTGGTGCCAAATTTTGTTTTTAATTCATTAAGCTTTATTTCTGAAGCATCAACTATTTTCACGAATGCATTGTTGTTAACTGCTTTAGATATTGACTGTGTTCCTGCCACTCCGCCTCCAATCACAGTAACCACTCTCGGTTCAATATCATCTAACTCCCCAATTAGAACACCCTTTCCTTTGTTATGTTTTAGTAAATGATAGGATCCAACAATAAATGCTAATTGACCAGCAATAGTACTCATTGGGGCTAGCAATGGCATTGATCCATCATTAGATGTAACTGTTTCATATGCTATGCCAGTTATCCCAGTATCAATCAACTTTTTTGCATTCTCTGGATCACCTGCTAGATGAAGATAAGTGAACAATGTTAAGTCATCTCTTAAATACTCATATTCACTGGGTATTGGTTCTTTGACTTTTACGATCATTTCCGATGCCTTGTAAAGCCCTTCCTGAGTATCAACAATTTGTGCCCCTGCAGATATGTAATCTTTATCAAAAAAACCTATATTTTGACCTGCATTTTTTTGAATCAAAATTTCATGGCCCTGGGCTGATAAAGTCTTTACAGAATCTGGAGTTAATCCAATCCTATTCTCATTATTTTTTACTTCTTTTGGAACACCTATAATCATTTGGTCAAATCCTAATTAAATTAAAATAAGGGCTGCAAAGTGCAGCCCCAATAACTGAAATTTAGTTATTAAATGTGAATGTTGGCATAAAGTCTTTCTCAGATGCATTATACAAAGTCCATCCATGATAGACATCTGGTGTATCTGCACATGATGCAAATTCAGAAAATAATGGAAACATCTTATCTCTTACATCGGCTTCAAAAGATGCATTCGCTTTATCATTTGAATCTTTGCTGTTTGTAAAGTTCGCCCAAAGAAAATCCGCAGATTCTCCTCTTGGATTTGATGGAGCATCTCCATGTGCGAAGTAGTTACCATAATGATATGAAGTGTCCTCATAGTTACTGTTAGCTACAGCATCGTTAAACCCTGGCATAAATGCCATTGCATCTTCTCTTGATGAACCTTCATTAAAATTACATGCATGAAATTCGCTGTAAAAGTACCCGTTATCAGGATATTCTCCATTTTCCTCAGCAGAGATGGGAAAAGTACCGTCCCATGCATATCTTCCAGGACCATCACATTGCATAACGCTTGCATATTTTTCAGTCCACTCTGTTGCAGCTTCATTGCTAACCCAATCTGACCAAGCTGCTTCAGCACCATCTTTTGAGGTCCATTGAAGTTCCCACCATCCTGATTCACCAAATGAATTCGTATCTGCAGCTGGTGCATATCCCCAAGCGCCAGTTAAATCTTCTGAGGAAATTAATTTTTGCCAATCAGATATCATTGCGGTCAAGTTTTCTTCAGACATGTCTGGTCCAAATTTACATTCCATGAATTCATTGAAATAAACTACTGGGCCTGAGGAAGCATCATTATCTGAAGAATCTTCCATTGATGATTCTTCCATTGAGCAACCAACTATCATTAGTAAGCCAAAAAAGGCGGCTAAACTATTTTTATTATTAATCATATTATCTCCTATTGAATTGATTAAAGTTACCTATGATTCAACATGAAATAATTTTGTATAAATTCTCCATGAATTATCTTTTTTTAAAAAAGATAATGAATCTATAAATGTCATTCCCAAGTATGCTTCTCTTATTTGTACTATAGCAGTATCACCAACAATTTCACACGAAATTATTTCTAAGAATTGTTTGTCTCCTTTTTCATTTGGAGATGGTTGTTGTTCTGCTACAAATCCTGCAAATTCCTCAAGGTTCATTTCATGTAATCCATCCGGCAAATAACCACTTATCATTGCATGACTATCAAAAGCCTCTTTAATTTTTAAAGGATCTGATTCACAACATCCCTCGTAATAGATATCAATACATTTTTCAATTTGCTCTTTGTTATTCATGGCTAATACTCCTTTATAATTAAGTAATATTATATTACGATATTTTTCAAATAATTATTTGGCAAAAGATGAATCAAGCAAAAGAATTAATACATAAATGGCATGAAGTAATCAAAAATGACGAATTGAAGGAGCTTGAAAAGATCATATCTGATGATGCTATATTTTCGTCTCCTGTTGTTTTTAAACCGCTAAAAGGTAAAGAAATTACTTTAATGTATCTCCATGCAGCAGGTCAGTCATTCAACATGAAAAAATTTAAATATACAAGAGAGATTCATCAAGACATGAATTCTGTTCTAGAATTCGAAACATATATTGACGACATCGCAGTAAATGGTGTCGATATGATCGAATGGGATCAAGACGGTAAAATTAAAAATTTTAAAGTAATGATTAGGCCATTCAAAGCAGTACAAAAAGTACAAGAAAAGATGATCGAAGCTCTGGAAAGTCTAAATTAACTTTTGTCTTTAGGTCTTGATTCGTTCACAACAAGATTTCTTCCGTCGACTTCAGTTTCATTTAATGCCTCGATAGCTGCCTCAGCACCATCGCTCATTTCAACAAAACCAAAACCTCTAGAACGTCCAGTTGCTCTGTCTGTGATAATTTTTGCAGATGTAACGGTTCCATATTCTGCAAAAACGTTTTCTAAATCTTGGTCAGTTAATCCCCAAGATATGTTTCCTACGTATATATTCATTAATTTATCCTTATAAAAAATGCAATCTTACATTAAATAACCCAATATTACTTAAAAAGTTTAATTTTATTTTATTTATATCATAATAACTTCACGGATATAATTTAAACTTATATGTCACTCGTATCCAAAATAATAATTAATAGAAAATTATTTAAGTTATAAATGAAAAATAAAATTCCACCTCCAATAGTTACTCTTTTTTTTAGTTTTTGCATAGTATATTCAAATCACCACTGGCCTCAGTTTGAAATTCAATTCTTGAAGATTTTAGGTTTAGTTTTTTTTGTCCTTGGTATTTGTGTTATTTTTGTTGCTGTTCGTTTATTTAAAAATCAAGAAACAACAGTAAATCCCATATCTATCAAAAAGGCGTCATCATTGGTTGTAAATGGAATATTTCAGTACTCTCGAAATCCAATGTATCTTGGAATGACATTCATTTTGCTAGGAATATCTTTTTACTCAAATCCGGTTGGCGGAATACTATTAACGATTCTATTTATAATGTATATAACGCAATTTCAGATTAAGCCTGAAGAAAAAGCGATGAAAGAATTGTTTGCAGATCAATGGATTGAATACAAAGAAAAAGTTCGAAGATGGATTTAAAAATTCTCAAGATTTATAAGAACTAGATTTACACTAACCTCACCTGGATTTCCTGCGCTGGACTAATATTTTTTTTAAAAAGAGCTTTAACTTTCACGCATACAAATAGAGTTAGAACCCCTATCTATTCC
>TARA_B100001057_G_scaffold90524_1_pt1 | contig 19036 bp, 18 predicted proteins | sample TARA_B100001057 | Tara Oceans TARA_B100001057 (sample SAMEA2621839) | marine metagenome | biome: marine biome (ENVO:00000447); feature: surface water layer (ENVO:00002042); material: "saline water (ENVO:00002010), including plankton (ENVO:xxxxxxxx)" | depth 5 m
TGGTATCGATCAATCAAAGTACTTAGTTTATCGTTAAGTAATGTTTTATCGTACCCATACACCCTATTCTGCTCTAATTGAAACTCTACTGACTTAGACCAACTTACTGCATGAGATTTTGATAGGAAAGTTTTAGAACGTCGTGGGAATCCAACCTTACAGACTTGTGCTACCCATTTACCTTTTACTTTCTGAATTGAAGCCATTTTTATACCCTTTCTACATTTATATTACATTTTGTAAAAAGTGATTCCTCTTGTAACGTTGCTGACATTTTGCTATTTTGGTTAGAGCGCCTGATTGTGGATCAGGAGGTCCCTGGTTCGAATCCAGGCAGTGGTACCAAAATAATCATCAACATCTAATATTTTAAGATCTAGTGCAATTATGAATTATATATCAGGACCAAGTAAGCAGCAATTAGATGAGCTAGTTATATTATCAAAACAGGGCAATAGAAAGCAAGCAATTTTAAGAGCTAATATATTAGTTAACCAATTTCCAAATAGTTATGTTCTCCAGCATTTTATAGGTTCAATGCATAGTCAATTAAATGTCTATGAAGATGCGCTTATAGCATACCAAAAAGCTATCAAATTGAATCCCGATTATGCCCCAAGTCATTTCAACTTAGCTGTCGCTTTGCAGGCATTAACAAGAACTAATGATGCAATAAATAGTTATCAAAGAGCAATTGAGCTGAAGAGAGATTTTGCCCAGGCTCACCTAAATTTAGCGGTCTTATTAGAAGAAAAAGGGGAGCGTCGTAGATCTATTGAAAGCTATAAAAAAGCTATTGCAATCAAACCAGATTATGCACAAGAATTTAATAATATCGGTGTTGAGCTTCAAAAAAAAGGTATGTATGTTGAGGCAATAAAATGTTACGAAAAAGCTACTAGACTTAAACCAAAATTCGCTTTAGCTCATTACAACATGGGTGATATCCTAATGCAAATAAACAGAAATGATGATGCATTATACAGTTACAAAAAGGCAATTATGCTGCAACCTAATTACGCAGATAGAAATTCTAATTTAAGTATAGCTTTTAGGAATATAAAATTTTCAAATCCTGATCGTGAGATGCAATTTTTTATTAAATCACTGCTTGATCGTAAAACAACCATTGTACCATCTGATATTTCAGGTGCTGCGATAAGTCTCTTGGAGTACGAGCCGATTATACTTAAACTCTCAAAGGATAAAAGTTCAGCAGATATTAGTCAAAATCTCAAAGGAGTTATTTTAGAACTTTACAAGATTCCAATTCTGATAGAGTTATTAAAATCTTGCCCCATTCATAGCTTGAGTTTAGAAAAAATACTCAAAAATATTCGTTCAAGAATTTTGCTATCCATATCAAAAATTAAGCTATCATCTGAAATACTTATCTTTCAATCCGCTCTAGCCATCCAATGTTTTAATAATGAATATATCTATGATTGTTCAGAAATCGAGTTAAATGCCATAGAAGTTCTCGTGAATTTAGTGAATGGTAAATTAAATAACGGTGAACAGCCAAGTTCCCAACATATATTATGTTTGGCTTCATATATGTCATTATATGACTATAATTTTTCTAAACGAATAGATTGTACCCCTGAAATTCAAGAAGTGTTCAATCAACAAATTGAAGATAAGGAAAAAGAGATTGCACTTAAAAAGAAAATTCCTGTATTAGAAGAAATTACTAATAAAATATCATCAAAAGTTAGAAACCAGTATGAGAATAACCCCTATCCTCGTTGGATTACTAGTGCTCATAAAGCCAATCCCAAAACAATATCAGATATTGTAAATAGTCTAAAATTAAACATTAATAACTCCTCAATAATCGATGTCAATCACCCAAAGATATTAGTGGCGGGATGCGGAACAGGTCAACACTCAATATCAACAGCATTAAGATTTGCGAACTCTGAAGTGCTCGCCGTAGATCTTAGCCTATCAAGCCTGGCATATGCTAAGCGCAAAACACAAGAGCTTGGGATTGCCAATATTAGCTATATGCAAGCTGATATTCTCGACTTGAATAAACTTGATGAGAAATTTGACTTGATTGAGTGTGCAGGTGTACTGCATCATATGGAGGATCCCATGGCTGGATGGAAAATACTCAAGAATTGTTTGAAAGATAGTGGTTTGATGAAAATAGCTTTATATAGTGAATTAGCAAGATTTGATATTATAAAAATGCGTGAAGAAATTAATAAATTAAGTATTGAAGCGTCAGATATTAGTATGAAGTTATATAGGAATAAAATAATAAATTCAGATAGCGACCATCATAAATTAATATCAATCTCACAGGATTTTTATAGTATGAGTGCCCTAAGAGACCTTCTATTTCATACACAAGAGCACAGATTCACTATTCCTCAAATAAAATCTTCCATACGAGATTTAGGCCTAAAGTTTATGGGTTTTGAAGACCACATAAATGTTAGTAATTTTCAGGTTAACAATACTGAAGTGGGTGATCTTTACGATTTAGATAAGTGGAATATATACGAGGAAGCAAATCCAGCCGCTTTTATTAGCATGTATCAATTTTGGTGCCAAAATTCAGCAAGATAAAAAGTTATAAAAATAGAATCATTTGCAAATAAAAACTTTTTACAAATAATAGATATATAAGCTCCACTCTGTGTTTTTATTACTGATTATGCTAATAACCATAATCGTAGCTACCAGCTCCACCTTCTGATGCCTCTGCCACACTCGAGTCCTGTTCTACTTCTGATTTGACACTGTCTTTTATAGATCTTAGACTATCTCGGATAGACTTCTGAGCTTGTTTTGACATGACGCTATTAAGGTCTTTTAACATCACTTCTAAATCTGGGGTGGAAGCCAGATTGGGATCAGATTGTAGCATTTGATAAATATTGTCAATAGCATTGAGGGTATCTTTTGATATGTTATTCTTAGATTGAAATTCTTTACTTGAGTTCGCCACAAGGACTATCTGAAAAATATCTTCTGATGCAAAGCCGTTATTTTTTGCAATACTCTCTAATAATTTATCACCACTCCCTGAGACTTTTCCAATTGAAAATAGAGGCGCACCTTTCCGTAACATAGTCTCGCCAAAATAACCTCGGTATTTTCTATTATTATTTGAGATTGGCCAATCTTCCACATCTTGACCAATATTGAATAATTCTAATGCTTTTTGATACTTTTCTGCATTACTTTTCTTCAGAATTACACCACTACTAGATACAACCGATCCGTCCCTTTTAAAAGTTAGAGCGTCTGAAAACTTAGGTTGTAAAAATAGAAATAAGATAATTAGTATAATTTTCATAATGATTCTCGTTTGAAAATATTAACATCAAAGAATAAACGCATACGTTATATTCTTAGATCATAAACTAAAACATAAGATTATCTAATAAAATTCCAAATAACAATTTTGGTAGGAAGATCCATAAATATAAATCATCAAATTTATTACAAATATAAAATTAAAAAATTGATGGACTTGTGATTTTTAGCCATGATATTATATGTATAGTTGCAATACATTATACTTATTGACAACATAAAAAAAGAAGACTAAAAACACGCGTTATTTTTTTTCACAAGTTTAATTATAACAATTCTAAAAAGGAAATAGATATGAACCAAACATACCCAAATACGAATCTACACATTGCCGGGAAATGGGTCGCCGCAGCTGGTGGTGAGACTATTGAAGTGCTTAACCCGGCTACTGAAGAGTGCATAGGAGAAGTCGCGCTTGCAAGAGCCGTTGATCTCGACTTAGCATTAGAAGCTGCTCAATCAGGATTTAATGTTTGGAAAAAAATATCGCCAATGGATCGCTATAGAGCCTTACGAAAAGTTTCTAGTATACTTCAGGAGCGCATTGATCAAATTGCTCTAATATTAACGCAAGAACAAGGAAAACCAGTACAGCAGTCAAAGGCAGAAATAGGACTTGCTGTTGATATTATTGACTGGTTTGCTGAGGAAGGCCGTCGAACATATGGAAGAATAATCCCAGCGCGTATGGATGGTGTAATTCAAAGTGTTACAAAGGAACCTGTTGGTCCAGTTGCAGGATTCATACCTTGGAATTTTCCAATTAATCAGGCTGTTAGAAAGATATCTTCAGCTCTTGCAGCCGGATGCTCTATAATCCTCAAAGGTGCTGAAGAGACACCGGCTAGTACAGCGGCTTTAGTTAAATGCTTTGCAGATGCAGACCTTCCTCCAGGTGTTGTAAATCTCGTTTATGGAGTTCCTTCAGAGATATCTGAATATTTAATTCCTAATCCTATAATCCGAAAAATTACTTTTACAGGGTCAACTGCCGTGGGTAAACAGCTTGCTTCCATTGCAGGAGCTCATATGAAGAAAGTGACTATGGAACTGGGAGGTCATGCTCCAGCAATCGTTTGCGAAGATGCTGACCTCGATGTTGCGCTTAATGTCCTAGTTGATAATAAATTTCGTAATGCTGGTCAGGTATGTGTCTCACCAACAAGGTTTCTAGTTCACAAAAAGCACTACAATAATTTTGTTGAACGTTTTACAGATATGGCTTCAAAGATTACTGTGGGTGATGGTATGGATCCTGCAACCAAGATGGGTCCTCTTGCACATGATCGTCGAATTGAGGCCATGGAAGGATTTGTCAGTGATGCAATTAGTAAAGGCGCGCAAATCACAACAGGTGGACAGAGAAAGGGTAATAAGGGTTATTTTTTTGAACCGACAGTACTTACTGATGTTCCTATAGATGCACGAATTATGAACGAAGAACCATTTGGACCCCTTGCACCAATTTCCTCTTTTGATGATTTTGATACAGTAATTGCTGAAGCCAACAGGCTTGACTATGGTCTCGCCTCATATGCCTATACATCTTCTGCCGAAACTGCAGAAAAATTAGGGTCCTCGATCGAGAGCGGAATGGTATCAATAAACCATCACGGTATTGCATTAATTGAAACACCATTTGGAGGAGTTAAAGACTCAGGTTATGGATCAGAAGGTGGAAAAGAAGGAATTGAGGGATATATGAATACTAAGTTTGTTTCACATAAAACACTTTAATGGATAATTAATCATGGAAGCAATAAGAAACCTTGTTGAAAGAACATCATCCAGCCATTTAGCGATGCCTATACCATCACGTGAAGAAATGAATATAATATATGCAGCTGCCCTAAGGGCACCTGATCACAAAGGTTTAAAGCCATCAAGATTTATTGAAGTTAGTGGTGATGGCCTTAAAAAACTATCAGATATATTTATTAGTTTTGCAAAAATTAAAAATCCAGATATTGATCAAACTAAAATTGAAAGATACAAGAAGATGCCGTATCGTGCCCCATTAGTAATGGTGTTAGTTTCTAGTGTTGTAGAAAATAAAAAAGTTCCAGAAATTGAACAAATGATGTCTACTGCATGCGCCGCACAGTGTATACTTCTGGCTCTTAATGCACTTAATTATTCTGGTATCTGGCGAACTGGAGAATTATCTTTCAATAAAGAAATATCAAAATTATTAGGCTTAGATGACAATGAGTGCGTTATTGGTTATTTGTACATTGGAACTGATACCGGGCCTGTAAAGAATATAGAAAGTAGTAATCTGCAGGATTTTGTGTCTATATGGGACTAAACGATATTAGGGCTTAAATAAATAATAAGGAATATAAAATCATGCTTTTTCAAATATCAAATAGTCTAATCTTAATAGCTTTTGGTGCCATGATATTCTTCTCATTCATCATTGCACCAGTAACGTTTACAACGCTTGATGAACAAAATGCAGGGAAGTTCATCAGAAGACTATTTCCATTTTATTATGCTTTCAATCTAATAACTTTGCTTCTTTGTTTAGTACTTGCCTTTTTTGATGGATCCTTTGCTGTAAGATATCATATCGTTATATTATGCAGTGTCCTGTTTGCACTTACATTATTCTACTTAATGCCAAAGATTAACAAATATAGAGATAGTGAAAATCATAAAATGTTCAAAATTTTCCATCGCACTTCAGTCCTAATAAATTTTGTACAGCTAATATTATTAGGAACCATTGCTATTGGTTATTATTAACGTCATATAAGAAATTCTGATTTTCTCAAAGATCAGATACTAATTTCTGAGCAATTATATAGATGAACTTTTGCAATACATTCATCAAAAATTGGTTTAGCAATGGGATTATTTCCATTTACAAACTCAATCATCTTCTCTTCATCATGAACAAATACCTTGAACATCACATAATTCTTCATAGGTGACACGGAAGGTAATGTTTTCTCAACAGTTGCGACGCTCGCACGAACACCAAGTCCCTCTTCAGACTGCATCCAACCCATAAATTTTTCGAAAATTCCTTCGCCCTCTTTGAAGAAAGCAACTGCTAGCATTTCCTTTTCCATTTCCAACTCCATTTTTAATTTAACAATTATATTTAATTATAAAAAATATCAACTACAATAATATTATGCAATAACTTATATATGTTTGGAACAATTAAATGGCTCGTGTTCTTAATCTACAATATCTTTTAATCATAATATTTTTCTTTACATTCATAAATGAAACTGATTCCAGACCACGCGTGCTTAAATGCAACGGTGATTGTGGTGTCATTGATGAAAGTGTAAAGTATAGTGCAGTTGCAAGGCTCTGTTATGGCTCCGGTAATGATCGAAGAGGAAGTGATGTAACATTTATTGAAGATGATATAGTTATCACTCAAGCCCATGTATTTGGTAACCCCAATAGAATTGCACCCTGCTGTGGAGGTGATTGTGAAAAAAAAGCAGAAGATTGGAAAAAATTTAAAAAAAATATGTTTGTATGCGATGGGGCTGATTACGGACGAAAAGGGAAAACTATAATTGGTAAGGTGATAGATATTGAACTAAGAATGACAGATCCATTTGGATATGATATTGCAATTGCACATATTGATAGAAACTGTTCACAATGCAATGATATCGAAATTAAGCCTTTACCATTAGCAAATAATTTTCCAAAACTTGGAGCAGATGCAGTTCATGTTCATGTAGGAGACCCACGTGATAAGAATATAAGAAGATATTCTCCCCATAAATTAATATATCCAATTATTGGAGCCCCTGGACTTGAATGCACGATGCAATATGTCAAACATGATGGAATAGATAATCCTCCCATGGTATTTAATGTTTCAGGAAGCCCTGTGATGATTGATGAATGTGGAAATACTGCAGTTCATGGTTTTCATGGCAGAGGTGAGGATGATGATGGCTTTATGTTCGAAAGACTTCAACTTGTTCAAGCACAGAAAGAATGGGTTTATAAACAGATAAAAGCTTGGACGGGCCGTGATAAATTACTTGATGCATGCTCTGATTCAGGTTACAGGACATTTACTGATAGTGAGAGTTTTGATATTAAACAAGCAAGTTGTATACCTGAAAATTCAGACGAAGAATTGCTTATTAGGTGTTCCGAGCATGATGGCGCTGACTCATTTCAATTTAATGATCGAATTATCAAAGAGTTTCTTCAAGAGTAATACTATTTAATTGTGATCTTTTAATAATATGAAAATTAATGGCAGGAGAGGTTATATTTTTTGAGCCTCCAATAATTATATGGCCAAGCTGATAAGAAGCCTGAACATATCATTATAGGTATAACCCACCAAGTCAATTTGGCTCCACCAGTTAGCCCCCAATCAACAATGTTCATAGTCACTTCCATTGTTAGCATTGAGAGAAAGCTCATACCAAGAGCTGTCTTTATTGCCATTTGAAAATTAATATTTTGTCTTATCAAAATCACTGTTTCGAGAATTATACTTGTTATTAAACCATTAATAATGGCGAGCGTCATTATCCAAATTGTTAGCCATGGAATACCCGTATACTGAAAATATAATATTGTTCCGAAATCACCAATAGCACATCCGATTAGGCACCATTTGGTGTTATTAGCACTTTTTTTCCATGTGTGCTTACATTTCCAATTGAACTCGGATGCTTGAGTTATCATTTTATCGCAACTAATAAAGTATTTATTTTTACAAGACGTACATACTGAAGATAATTAATAGTAAAGACATATTCAATCATTATATTATTCAATCTCAAATACATTGTATCGAATCAATTCATTAAATGTTAAATAAATTAGTTACAAATATTTGAGGTTTCTTATGAAAAAAAATAAAGTTCTCTCACCATGTATAAATATATGCCAAACAGACCCAATAAATGGTTATTGCAGAGGTTGTGGTAGAACAAGAATCGAAATTGCATCATGGGGTAATAAGAAAACCTCAGACGAGTGGAAGAGGAAAAACCTAAAGGAAGCTGAAAATAGGTTGGTGGGAGTTCAGAGATCATTATTTGCTATGGCCTATAAGGAAAAACACGAGAGACTTTACTCACAATCTTTAAAAAAATGAAAAGTGCTTCTTAATCAATCGACCAGTCAATTATCTCTTTATCGTGTTCTATCAAATAATCATTTGTTTTAGAGAAAGGTTTAGAGTTAAAAAAGCCATTATTTGCTGAATATGGAGATGGGTGAGCACTCTTTATTACCAAGTTATCTCTTATATCGATGTACTCACATTTGTCCTGTGCTTTTTTACCCCAAAATATATAAACTATGTGTTTTCGACATTCATTCAATTTTTTAAGTATTGTATCTGTAAAAACTTCCCAACCTAGATTTGCATGTGAATTTGGTTTGTTTTGCTCAACACTCAGTACAGAGTTCAATAATAAAACACCCTGGTATGCCCACTTTTCAAGATTTCCATGCTTCGGAATGTTAAACCCCATATCATTCGATAATTCTTTATATATATTTTGAAGTGATGGAGGTATTTTGACACCATGTCCGACTGAAAAACTTAAGCCATTGGCTTGTCCATATCCATGATATGGATCTTGTCCTAATATAACAACTTTGACATCCTCAAATTTTGTTAAATCAAATGCACGAAACATAAATTTACTTGGTGGATATATAGACTTTCTCTTTGCCTTTTCATCCTTGAGGAACTTGCTAAGATCTCTCATATATTCTTTTGAGAATTCTTCAGTAAGTTTACTTTTCCAGGAATACTCAATCTTTACTTCTCTTGTCATTACTCAAAAATCGATAATCTAACCAATAACCTCATCATTGCTTGCAGCTTCTCCATATACTTCTGGATTTAGGACATCAAATGGTCTTTTACCATCCAAAAATCTCTCTATATTATGGACTGCCCTCATAGCCATTTCATCCCTTGTCTCTCGCGCAGCAGACCCGATGTGCGGTGTCATGACAACGTTTTCAAGGTCAAAAAGTCCTTTTCTTGGTCCCGGATTTGCCTCTGGAACCTCAACTTCGTATACATCGAGACCCGCACCGAGTATCTTTTTATCTCGTAATGCATTTTCTAATGCTTCTTCGTCTAATATTGGACCTCTGGATGTATTAATTAAAATCGATGTCGGCTTCATGAGCGATAATAGCTCTTCTCCAACTAATCCTTTTGTATCATTCGTCAAAGAAGTACATAAAACGACAATATCTGACTCCATGAACAGATCCTCAAGTGCTTTATATTCTGCATTTCCAAAGGTGATTTCTTCTGCAGGACTGAGCCTTGTTCGTTTGTGATAAATTACATTCATATCACAAGCTACTGCCCTCCGTGCAACCCCAGATCCCACGGCACCCATACCGACAATGCCAATGGTTTTTCCATAAAGACGTGAACCAAGAAACGAGGTTGATTGATTTTGTGTCCACTCATTATTTCTGAGATATTCATGCGCCTCCGGTAATCTCCAGGCTGTTGCCATCAATAAAGCAAAAGTAAATTCCGCTGTCGTTTTACTTACGAAGTTTGGTATACCACAAAGTGGAACCTTTCTTTCCGAACAAGCTTTTTTATCAACAAAAGTTGCTTTCATATGCATTGCGGAAACTAATTTTAGCGGATTTGCTGCCATAATCACCTCCCGATCAAACTCCACTTCTCCAAGAGCATATAATATATCCTTATCTTTAACTTCTTTAAGAATTTCATCATGTGGCATTGGCCCATCGGTTCCTGTATACATTGTTACTTCCCCGATTGTTTTTAATTTTTCAAATGCAATTTCTGAAATTTTTTGAGGTATGAAAATCTTTACCATTTTTAGTCTCCTATTTTATAATTTCTTAAGCGTTTATCCAAAGGGTCTCATGTTAGCAAAGTCTTGATCTTTGGATGTATTAAATTGTAATAATGCAGCGATTCCTTCGTCATTCTTTTCTTTGGCTTTTAAAATCGCAGAGCCAATTTGGTCCGGGTCGCTTATTGTCATGGACCAGCCTCCTAGTGATTTCGCAATCTCAGCATAGTCGCCATCTAAGTCACGAGCGTTATATTTTTTATGGCTTGTTTTCATATGATTTGTCTCAATTGCCATTGTTGAGTTTCGAAAAACTATTGTAGTAATGGGTAGTTTTGCTCTGACTGATGTTTCAAAGTCGAGACCGGTCATACCAAAAGCAGCATCTCCCATGAAATTAACACAGAATTTATCGGGAGCGGCTAATTTTGCACCTATGATCAGACCAAGTCCAGTTCCAAGCTGATGGGACTTACCCCAACCAAGATATGACCGTGGACTGCCTGATTGATAAAATGGCATTATCTGGTATCTTGGGCTACCCGCATCGTGTGTAACTATAGCTTCATCTGGATTTATATTCTTCATAAATTCAGCAATTACTCTATATGGGTTTATGGGTTTATCTGATGAATTTAGATGCCTGCTCCATTTTTGAATATATTCCTGCTTAACTTTAGTAATATTTTCTGTAACATTGTCCTCAATATCTCTTCCTGATAGGTAATCCTTGCATGACTCAATTAGTTGTTCAATAATAAGTTTTGTATCACCCAATAGTGGGTGATCAATATTATAACTCTTATACAAATCTTGAGAATCATTTGTATTATGGATAATAATTTTTCCAGGCGGTACTGTTGTAACCATTGGGTGTCTTGTAAGACTCGTACCTAGTGCAATTACTACATCTGAGTCTCTTAGATATTCAAAAACTGTATCACTCATTACCCCTGAACCACTTCCAAGTGCAAAAGGATTATTTCTTTCAGAAATTGCACTTTTTCCCTCCATGGTAGTCATCACGGGTATTTTTAATAACTGGGCAAAATCGGCAAGTTCATTCGTAGCCTCCGAGTATAGAACACCAGACCCTGCAATGATAATGGGTCTTTTCGCATCCAATATTATTTTTGAAACTTTTGAAATATCCTCATGAGATGCTGCACTCTTTGGAACTTCAATCTTTTTGTAGCTAACAAAAAGAGACTCATCACATTCCTGGTTAAGAATATCTTCTGGTATCTCAACCATTACTGGACCAGGTCGTCCAATTTTCATATGTGAGATAGCCCTCCTCAATGCCTCTACAGATCTTTCCGGTGTTGTAATCTGTTCAATATATTTTGTTATACTTTCATAGGATTTAAGACTTGAGTACATCGGAAAAACTTTGTCCCTATCAAGTGGATGTCCAAGTGGCAAAATAAGCATTGGCGTTGAGTCACTATATGCTGTTGCAACACCAGGATATGCATTTTCTGCACCAGGTCCATACTGCATTGCGAAGACTGATAATTTTTTTCCGTTTGTTACCCGAGAATATCCATCAGATATTCCAAGCCCGACCCTCTCTTGGCGACATATTATTGGTTTAATATCTTTTTCAGCTGCCGCTTCAATTACAGGTGTTGTAGGAAAACAGCTCAGGTACTCAAGACCTTCTGCTTTGAGAATATGTATTATTCCATCTACGACTTTCATATAATTACCTCAGATGAACCATCATTTTTAGATATTTAGGCATCTCGATTAATACCCACTCTTCTATCTACTTCATTAATAATATCATCTATGATACTACTATCTTTTCCCATTTGATTTGCAATTAATTTTATAAGCTTATCAACTCGCTCTATATTTTTAGCCCCTGCAAAAAGTGCCCTTGCGGCAGATGATGGTCTTATCAGACTTTCTGCGGCTGCTGCATATTTCTCAAAAGGAACTTGGTCAGAAGCAACTGCTCCAAGCTCGATAGCAATCTGTGATACCCAATTATATATCTGTTCTGACTTTATAATATCATTATGAACAGCTTCTTTTATTGCAATTGCTTGCTCTTGCTGAACACACCTATAATTTCCTGCAAGAAGCATACTCCACTTGGCAAGTGGTACAAAAATAGAGTCATGAACCTTCAATTTCACAGGAAGTCCTATATTTTCTCCGTCAAAATCATAGGTAATTTCTTCAATATCTTTTTGAAGATCTCTTAATATTTTTGTGTGGTCTTCTGAGTCGAACCTTGCTACTTTAAAATTAGTTGGAAGTCCAACTTGTAATACATTTATTGGTTCATCGGGTGGCCTAAATGCCTGAGGATCAGGACTACAAAGAGTAATATTAGCAGGGTCAAAATATTGCCAAACATCTGCCTTAGTATAAGCGTCAATCAACATTGATGTATCAAGATCTTTAATTCTTGCAATATAAGCTAAAGGGGGCATATTCATGATAGACATACACGGTAACTTTCTCTCACCGATTTGCTTTAATAATTTAGAGATAACATCGGCACTATATTGTGGTTCTTGCATGGCAAGGGCTACTAAATCATATTGATCCAATCTAATATCATCAGTTCCGATTGCGGCAAGTGAACCCACACAATTCTTAGAGTTTAACTCAATTACAGTATCTTTTTCCCTGATTGGTAATCTAACTATTGCGCCATTTTCATTAATTGCTTTAACTTCATCGGGAAGACATACAAGATCTACCCTATGCCCGGCCATGGCCATCTTAATACCTAATAAGGAACCATATGAAGCTCCTAATATGATTATATTATAATGCTTATCCATTTATATCTAACTCCTATATTTTAAATGTTTTATTTAAGAAATATTTTTTTGGTAACATTAGATGTATCCCTTTATTACCATTAACAACTTGAGTTACTCGAAGATCTCCAACGTAACTTAATAATGTATAGGCATCCTCTCTAGAAATACCACAATGCAGATTTAAAAGTTCTATCATAGTCCTAGTAACAATCTTGACACACTCATCAAGATCAGGATCAAAAGCCATTGTAATTAAATAATCATCATTTTCTGCAAAAGGCCATACTATGCTCATATCTTTTCTTCTTGTAAGCCTGAACTCCCCCTTCATATCCATTTCTATAGCAGCGGTACAAATTTCTCCATCTCCCTGATTTCCATGACCATCACCAACAGAGAACATGCCACCATCATTGAATACAGGTAAATATAGTGAAGTTCCAACCTTGAGTTCTTTATTATCCATGTTCCCCCCATTTTGTCTTGGAGGGACAGTTGGAATTCTACCCCAGCTTATTGGAGGTGCGGTACAAATAAGACCGAAAAATGGATCAAGATCTATCTCCATTCCCCACGGAGTTTTTGCTATTAAATTAGCCTTATCAATTTCTAGATATGTCATCTGTTTTTTCTGGAAATCATCGGGTAAGGCACCCTTAAGAGGACTTACCCCTGTATATGCCCATACTGAGTCTAATTCAATTGAGAGAATATCAACTTGTAAAACCTCACCAGATTTTAAGGTGCTGATCTCAATAGGTCCGGTGCACATATGTCCACCCTGCAATGTTCCTCGGAAAGATTTAGAGTGTATATCTAATAAATCCTGTTTTACTGGATAAGGACAATTAGATGTAACTTCAGGAGGTCCTGACAAAGAGTTAATTGATATTACATCACCACTATTAATTTTTAGAATTGGTTTAATATCAGCAGATAGGTAGCCCCAATGTACGTTGGTATAATTTGCTTCAATTTTATACATAATCTAATCCAGAATTTTATTTTCTTTTAACACCTGCTAATTTATCAGTAACTGCACAAACAGAGGCTGTATCTTCGTGCGCCATACCCATTGCAATTGCAGCCCTATGAATTTCTCCTGCAACAGAGAATAGAGGAGTTGGACAGGCCATCTGATCGGCATAATCTAGTATTACTGATATATCTTTTTTTGTTATGATATGATTTGCTGATACATTATCATCATATTTACCCTCTACCATCATAGGACCCCTAACCTCGAACATACGTGACGTACCAGCACTTGATTTTATTACATCGTAAACAAGTTGAGGGTCAATTCCAGCCTTTATTCCATAAGTGATTGCCTCTGCAGAGGAGACATTATGAATTACAACAAGAAGATTTGCAATATACTTCATTTTTGATCCAGTGCCAAATTCTCCTAAATAATGAACTTCTCGACCCATTTTTTCAAAAGCGGGCTTAATCTTATTAAAGGACTCTTCATCTCCACTTCCAAAAATTACCAAATCTCCAGCAGCTGCCTGATGACCAGTTCCACTCACAGGACAATCAAGAAGTGTAATACCTTTTGCTGCAAGTATATCGCGGGCCCTTGTTTTATCGCTAATTTTTAAGGTACACGTGTCTGCAATAATCACTTCTTTGCCTGATTGCGCAATTTCCTCTGCAACAGCAATGAGTGCATCTGGATTTGGAAGCGAGGTAATAACTCTATCCACTTGATTTACGACATCTGTTGGTGATGAAGCTCTTGTTAACCTTGCATTTCCTTGTGCTTCAAATCTCTCCTCATTTAAATCGAAGCCAACAATTTCATAACCAGCCGCACTAAGATTTTTCGTGTATGCTGACCCCATTATTCCAAGGCCAATAATTCCTATTTTTTCTGACATATTTGTATCCCCAAATTTGATTTTTTTATTTGCAATAACGTTAAAAAATTGTTTTAATAGTAATTCGAACTTATCATTACTGATTGGTTTGAATTTAATAACGATAAAATTACATTAGAACAATTTATTTAATGGGGCAAATGATGATTAAAGATAAAATTGATGCAAGAGAAAAAAATTTCCCACACAAGGAATTACCAATAATGGATCTTGGTCCAATAATGGCAGGGGATAAATCTGGAATCAAAGAATTAGCTAAAGAATGGAAAGATATTGCTGAAACTTTAGGTTTTATGTGCTTAATCAATCATGGAGTAACTCAAGATAAAATCGAAAAAATGGAAGAGCAAATAATCCGCTTTCATGATCAACCAGTTGATTTTAAGATGAACATCAGAGTGAATGATCACCAAAGAGGATATATACCATCAAAAACAACAATTTTAAAACACTCAGAGTATGAAGAACATACTAAAACAGATACAGTGGAATGTCTCGTTCTTGCAACCGACTATGCTGATGATCACCCAAATGTGATAGCGGGTAAACAATTTTTCTCCCAAAATCCATGGCCTGAGCTTGACGGTTTCAAAGAAGATGTAATGGATTATTGGAATGGAATAATTAAAATGTGTAAGAAGCTACTCCCTGTATGGGCAGAAGCTCTTGATGTACCAGAAGATTTTTTTGAACCACATTTTGAAGAATTGTATAGTTACTTTCGTTTAGCAAAGTACCCAAAAGTTGACTTTGTTGAAGAAAAAGAATTTGGATTGGGTGCCCATGCGGATACTGGTTTTATGACAATATTACCAATGGCAAAAGAACCTGGTTTACAAGTAATGGATACTAATGGTGAATGGTTCTGGCCAGTAATTCCAGAAGGTGCACTTATTTTAAACCTAGGACAATTCCTTGAAAGATGGACGAATGAGAGATTCAGGGCAACACCTCATCGCGTGCTTCCACCTAAAAACAATGACAGGTATTCTCTAGCTTGTTTTGTCAATACAAGTTTGGATACAGTAGCACACAAAATACCCTCATGTGTTAGTGATGATAACCCAATGAAATATCCCGAAGAGAGCTACTGGGACTTTTACAAATGGTATCTACAGCAGACATATACACATTATGGTAAGGTTGCTGAAGAAAAACAATAATTTCAAAGATAATTAACTCTTTTTAAGTCCTATGTTAGAACTTAAGAAAATAATTTTAATTCATTTTTTTTTATTTATAAATACTACACTTCTCTTGGCTGGCGACTTTCAGCCTTTAGATGATGGTAAAATTAATTTTGATACTTATCACACATATGATCATAGTAGGTTAAGCAGTGGTATCTATAAAAATGCACCCTTAAATGGAATTGGCACTCTTTACTTACCTAATAAATTAGATGAAAAAGATAAAGTACCTCTGGTAATAATACTCCACACATCGGGGGGTATAAAAAATAATCGAGAAATTTATTATGCTAAGTTTTTAAATAAAAATGGTTTTGCGGCTTATGTTGTTGATACTTATGGAACAAGAAAATGTAATGCATCAGGTGCTGGATGGAAAAATTGCTTGAATAAAATCTTACTGCTTGATTTTGTCACAGATGCTTATATGGCTCTAAATAAGCTCAGTAGCCACCCCAATATTGATATTGAGAATACCGCACTTATTGGATATTCATATGGCGGTGATGCAGCTATGCAAGCTTTAGATAATGATATTAAAAATATATTTAGCCCAAGTCTGACACCTTTTAAAGCAGTAATATCCGTGTATGGGGCATGTAATAGTATATTTGATATTAGTCAAACAACTGGATCACCATTCCATTATATTGTAGGCTCAGAGGATATTTCCTATGATAAAGAATATTGTGAACAAAGATATCTAGAATTGGAAAGTGCGGGATCAAAAGCCAATGAATACATTCTTGATGGTGCCGTTCATATGTTTGATGCAAAATACCGTGTTGTATCGATACCAACTAGTGAATTGCCAAATACATTCAAATGTCAGTATGCATTTTCTAAAGATGGATCTGTAACCGAGAGAATTACAGGTGTAAAAATTCAGTTTAAAAGTGATGATGCTCTAGATGATAAATTTAAACTAACTAATAGTTTTTCATGGGAAGACACAAAAGGTTGTTTTGGAAAAGAGCGATTGAAAATGGGTAAACAAAATAGCGCTAAGAATAAAACAAAAGATTTATTATCAAAAATCCTTTCTGAGAGTTTCTAATTTAGCAAACTAAATAATACCTGACTTCTTCATGGTCAATATTTCATCCTCACTCAGATCCAGATAGTCTCTTAGAATTTCATCGGTGTGTTCACCATGCTTCGGTGGAGGGTATCTGTATGAAATGCTTCCTTCTTTCATTTTCATCGGGTTTGCTATTAATTTATATGGCAACTTATCAGGTGCCGTTCCTGACATTTTAATCACCATTTCCCGTGCTAAAATTTGTGGATCTTTGAACACATCGTCAAGAGTATTTATTGCACAACAGCCAATATTGCTTTTTTCTAATCTTTCAAGCCACCACTCTGTTGGATGCTGCTTTGTGATTTCGTTTAGTGTTTTGGTTACAACTTTACGATTCTTCACCCTATTGATTGCTTCGGAATATATCTTATCTTCTAAAAGATTTTCACATGAGGCAACTTTGCAAAATCTCTCGAACGTTGCATCATTACCAACTGATAATACGAAATACCCATCCTTTGAAGGCATAACCTGATACGGAAGAATATTGGGATGTTGATTCCCTAAACGTTCTGGATTCTCATTTGTCGCCAAATAATTCATACCTTGATTTGCAAGCCAAGCTACATGAGCATCTAACATCGAAATATCCAAGTGCTGACCTTCATTAGTTTTATCTCTATGCCTCAAAGCGGCAAGAATTGATACAGTTCCATACATCCCAGCCATCAAGTCAGCAATAGAGACACCGACTTTCATTGGTTCTCCATTTGCATCACCTGTTAAACTCATGACGCCCCCCATTGCTTGAACTAGCGCATCATATGCTGGTCTTTTGGAGTATGGACCTGTCTGACCAAAGCCGGTAATAGAACAATAGATAAGACTTGGAAATTCATCTTTAAGTGTATTATAATCTAAGCCATATTTCGCTAATGTACCTACTTTAAAATTCTCAACTAATATATCTGACTTAGCAATTAGTTGCTTTGCAATATGCTGTCCCTCTGGGGAATTAAGATTTAATGTGATAGATCTTTTATTTCTATTAGTACCTGAGAAGTAAGCGCTTTGATCTGTATCATTGCCATTTTCATCTTTCATAAACGGTGGTGCAAATTTTCTTGTATCATCACCATTTTCTACCCTCTCAACTTTAATTATGTCAGCCCCTAAATCTCCTAATATTTGAGTACAATGCGGACCCGCTAAAACGCGCGTCAAATCAAAAATCTTAATATCCTTTAATGGTCCCATTTTTCATCCTGTAAAAAATTCTTAAAAACTTTATAATTAATAATATATTGAAAAAAAAATAGTATATAAATGTTAAAGAAGAAATAAAAAGTAGGAAAATAATGAATTTACTCACAGATCGCTTAAAATATGAAGCGAGTATCGACAGACCTAAGATTAAAGGTCCAAATGGCTCGAAAATAATTGTCTGGACTACGGTGAATGTAGAGTTATGGAATATCATACGACCTATGCCAAGAAATGCTTTACCTCCACCAATGGGTAATCAATTATTACCCAACGTGCCAAATTGGTCTTGGCACGAATATGGAAATCGTGTTGGATTTTGGAGACATTTAAATGCTCTTCAATCAAGGGATATTCGTGCAACTCTCGCAATAAATGGGCATGTTTGTTCAAAATACCCAAGAATTGCAGAAGCTGCCCTTGAAGCTGGATGGGAGTTTATGGGTCATGGGTACGAGCAACAACCCCAACATTCCCTAGATAATGAGGATGCAGAAATTGCAGCAGCTGTCGAGGAAATAAAAACTTTCACTGGTAAGCAGCCAATTGGCTGGGAAAGCCCTGGACTAACTGAAACTGAAAACACACTAGATCTATTGAAAAAAAATGGAATCGAATACGTTTGTAACTGGCCCATGGATGACTTACCGACAACCTTAGAGACCAAATATGGACCAATGCTAACACTACCATATCCTCTAGAAACAAATGATATTGTTATACATATTATTCAACATCAACCTGCAAA
>TARA_B100001057_G_scaffold369440_1_pt1 | contig 19017 bp, 20 predicted proteins | sample TARA_B100001057 | Tara Oceans TARA_B100001057 (sample SAMEA2621839) | marine metagenome | biome: marine biome (ENVO:00000447); feature: surface water layer (ENVO:00002042); material: "saline water (ENVO:00002010), including plankton (ENVO:xxxxxxxx)" | depth 5 m
ACTAGTCTTGATGGTAAATATTTAAATTCTTATTGGGCCGACGGACTTATTATATCAACTCCAACAGGTTCCACTGGATATTCTTTAAGTTGTGGTGGTCCAATTATGTATCCTCAAAGTAAAGCCTTTGTATTGACTCCAATTGCTCCACACAATTTAAATGCGAGGCCAATTATTATTCCAGAGGATTTAACAGTTGAATTGTCTGTTTCAGGGAGAGAGAAATATCACTTATTATCACTTGATTCTCAAATCATTTCCATAAAAAATGGAACAATTATCAAAATTAAAAAAGCAGATTTTAAAATTAACATTGCACATTTTCATCATGATAATTTTTACCAGACCATTAGAAACAAACTCATGTGGGGTGAAGATAAAAGAAATCCATAAAATATAATTTTGAATCTTTCAAATCTGGAGTTTGGTTTCTTTATATTTGTTAATTCAGTATGGTTAAAAATATAACATACATGACCATTTTGTTGATTGCTAATTTTTCTATGTGTCAAAATAACGAAATAGGGGTGTTTTTAGGTGGAACAAATTATATTGGAGAAATTGGTCCAACTACTTACATTGATCCATTTAAATATGATGGATCTAGACTAAAAATGTTAAATAATTTTGGTGAAATAAATTATTCTTTTGGGATCATTTACAGAAAAAGTTTTGATGACAGGATTGGTTTGCGAGTTCAATTAAATTATGCAAAAATTGGTAGTAGTGATAATTGGAATGGAAGTGAAGCTTACAGGAAGCAAAGAGGTAAAAACTTCGAAAATAAAATATCTGGTGAAATTGGATTAGGTGTTGATTTTAATTTTTTTGAATTTGATTTGAAAAGTGAATATTTTCAAAGCACACCATATGTTCACACTGGGCTAAATTATTTGAGATTCGATGCATTACATTACCCTAATGGTATTAATACGGCTGTAAAATATTCAAATGATTCAACATTTTCTGTTCCGATAACGGTTGGCTACAAAATAAAGCCAATTCGAGAACTTGTTATTGGTTTTGAAATATCAGCAAAACATACTTTTACTGATAATTTAGATGGAAGTTATCCAAATTACGAAAACATGGAATTATATTCTCAAAAAGCTTTTGGAAGTAATTTGAGTCAAGATTGGTATGTTTTTACCGGATTTACTTTTACTTATATTTTTGGGTCTGAACCATGTTATTGCCCTAACTAAATGAAAAAAGAACTTTTAAAATATCATATTCCTAACCATGTAGCTATCATTATGGATGGTAACGGAAGGTGGGCAAAAAAAATTGGAAAAAAAAGAGTTTTTGGTCATGAAAGCGGCACAAGATCAGTAAAAGACTGTATTGAGGGATGTATTGAAATTGGAATTAAGAATGTTACTTTATATGTCTTTTCAATGGAAAATTGGAAGCGCCCTAAATTTGAAGTTAATTCATTGATGAAATTACTGGTTAATTCATTAGAAGCTGAAAAATCCAACTTAATGGAAAACAGAGTTAAACTTAACGCAATTGGAAACCTAAATAATTTAAACAAGGTTTGTTTCAATAAACTTCAAGAAGTAATTGATCAAACCTCGATTAACGATCAGCTAACTCTCACATTGGCTGTAAGCTACGGGTCAAAACAAGAGATTAGAAGAGCAATAAAAAAAATATCGTACAAAGTTAAAAATAACTTAATTTCTTATCAAAAAATTGATGAAAAGATAATAAATGATCATCTTTACACCCGAAATTTACCACCTGTTGATCTTTTGATCAGAACAGGGGGAGAGTTTAGGTTGAGTAATTTTTTGTTGTGGCAAATTGCTTACGCAGAGCTTTACTTTACTGAAATTCTTTGGCCTGATTTTAGAAAAAATGATTTTTTCGATGCAATTTTTAGTTTTCAAAAAAGAGAAAGACGATTTGGAAAGGTTAAACAAGAATGAACAATAAAAACTTTTATATTGAATCATACTAGAAAAATATTTTTTTTATGGATTACATTTTTATGTTTCAATTTACATGGACAGGATAGTTCATTTGTTAAAGGTGAGGAATATGTTATTGAAAATATTTCTGTTTCAGGTCTTAAAACTTTCAATGAACAAACAGTAGTCACATACACTGGACTCAGAAAAGGTCAAAGAATCAGAATACCAGGAGAAGAAATTAGTGCCATAATAAATAAATTATGGAAATTAGATTTATTCAGTGATATAAACTTTTTTTTAAAAAAAATCGAAGGTGAAAAAGCGACCATAGAAATTGTTATTGAGGAGCTTCCAACACTCTCCGAATATAAAATTACAGGATTAAAAAAGTCCAAAATAGAAACAATTGTAACAGATACAGAAATAAAAAAAGGTAAAAAAATAACTCAAAACTTCATAAAAACAACAAGAAATTATATAATAAACAAATACAAAAAAGATGGTTTTTTAAATACCAAAGTTAACGTTAGAGTTGAACCTGATTCAATTGAACAAAATTACAGTAAGATGTTGATATCTGTTGATCGTGGTGACAGAGTGAAAATTAAAAATATAAATTTCGAAGGAAATGAAATATTTCAATCGAAAAAACTTAAAAAGCAAATGAAAAACACCAAAACCAAAATTCCTGGTAGGTTTTGGAAAAAGTCAAAGTTTATTGACAAAGATTACAAAGAAGACCTCATTTCCATACTAGATTTCTATAAAGAAAAAGGTTACAGAGACGCTAGAATAAAAAAAGATAGTGTAATTATTGACGGCAAGAACATTACACTGGACTTTGATATTGAAGAGGGCAATAAATATTATTTTGGAGATATTTCTTTTTTAGGAAACACCGTTTATTCTGATGAACAATTGTCGAGAGTTTTAGGTCTTTTTACTGGCGACACCTACAACGGAGTCTTGCTCAAAAAAAGAATCGCTGACAACACCAAACCTGACGGAGATGATTTAACCAATTTATATCAAAACAACGGTTATTTGTTTTCAACCATCAACCCTGTTGAGGTATCTGCCAAAAATGATACAATTAATTTTGAAATAAGAATTATTGAAGGAAAACCTGCATACTTTAACAAAATAACAGTAATTGGAAACACAAGAACTAATGACCATGTAATATATAGAGAACTAAGAACTAAACCTGGTGAACTATACAGTAAAGATAAGGTTGTAAGAACAGTAAGAGAATTAGGCCAAACAGGTTTTTTTGATCCAGAGCAAATAAGTCCTGATTTCAAAAACGTTGATCCAAATAATGGTACTGTAGATATCGAATATGGTTTAGTGGAAAAAGGAGCAAGTCAAGTTGAACTTCAAGGTGGTTATGGAGGTGGAGGGTTTATAGGTACATTGGGGCTATCATTTAATAACTTCTCAATGAGAGGTTTAAATGATTTATCAAAATATAAACCCGTTCCAATGGGAGATGGTCAGAGTTTTGCTCTAAGATTACAAGCCAACAGGTTTTACAATACTCAAAGTTTTTCCTTTTCAGATCCATGGCTAGGCGGTAAAGAACCAACACAATTTTCCATTTCAATTTCTCAAACCAAGCAATTCAGATATAATTATTTTACTGGACGTTCAAATAAGGATCAATACTTTAAAATATCCGGAGCATCCATTGGATTGGCAAAAAGACTCAGAGTACCTGACGATTATTTTATTTTCTCCCAAGCGTTGAGTTACCAATATTATGATATGAATAATTATTATACTGGACTATTTACGTTTGGAAATGGTAAATCAAATAATATAGCTTACACTGCATCATTGAGAAGGGATAACACATATACAAATCCTGTATTTCCACTTGGAGGATCAATGTTTGAACTAAAAGGGAAATTCACACTACCATACTCAATGTTCAATGGTATTGATTATGCAAACCTAGGAAATCAAACTGAGTTTCAAAATGATGATGGAACACCAAATCAGGAAAAAATTGATCAAGAGAAATTTAAATGGTTAGAATTTTATAAGATTAATTTTACTGGAAGCTGGTATACTAGAATAATTGACAAGTTAGTTCTAAAAACTCATGCTGAATTTGGATTTTTAGGTGCTTATAATCAAGACAGAGGTATAATCCCTTTTGACAGATTCTATTTAGGAGGAAGTGGTATGTCACAATATTCAATGGATGGTAGAGAGTCTGTTAGTCTGCGAGGTTACCCGGATAATTCTTTATCTGGTTTTGAGGGATCAACTATCTATAATAAGTTTTCAATTGAATTAAGGTACCCCATAACTTTAAAGCCTTCTGCATCAATATTTGCCTTGACTTTTTTAGAATCTGGAGATGGTTTCAATAGTTTTAGGGAATTTAATCCATTTTATGGAAAAAGATCTCTTGGACTTGGTATAAGAATATTTATGCCTGCATTTGGTCTTCTGGGGATCGATTTTGCATATGGATTGGATAGTCCATATGATGGAAATATTAATGCGAATGGTTGGGAAACTCACTTTGTAATCGGGCAACAATTTTGAGAAACTTACGTTATTATCTTGATATTTAATACCATGAAAACTTATTTATTATATTTTTTTCTGTTTTTTTTCATTACTGACACATTCTCTCAAAAAAGTGAAAGAATTGGATATGTGAATATGGAATATATTTTGTCTCAAATGGAAGATTTTAAAACTGCAAGTACTCAATTAGAAGAAAAAGTAAATAAGTGGAAAAATGAAATTGAAATAAAAAAAAATGAAATTCAGAAACTTAAGGATAGTTTGGATATTGAAAGACCTCTTTTAAGTTTTAATATAATTAAGGATAGAGAGTCTGAAATTGAGTTTGAAGAAAAACGACTAAATGAATATCAAATTAAAAGATTTGGTGTGAATGGGGATTGGGTCGCTCAAGAATATATGTTAATTCAACCAATTCAAGACAAGGTTCTAAATGTTGTTGAGGTCATTTCAAAACAAAAGAAATTTGACAAAATTTTTGATGAATCTGCTGACGCAATTATGTTCTATTCCGAAAAAAAATACGATATTAGCGACCTGGTTTTAAAAAGTATTGTTAGAAATGAGAAAATTGAGAAATTAAAAATAGAGTTCGATGATGAAAAAAATGATAGTTTAGTTGAAAAGAAAAAAGAGCTAATAGAGATTCAAAAAACTAGGCGAATTGAAGAAGTAAATAGAAAAAGAGAATTACTTTTAAAAGCCAGAGAAGAAAAAAGAAAAGCATACCAAAAAAGAAGAGATAGTATTTTAAAATCTAGAAAAAAAAATAACCAAAAAAAGTTAAAAAATGAAAACTTTTAAATCATCAATCACTACAATTTTATTTTTATTAATAAGTTTTAATATTGGTGCCCAATCAAAAGTTGCGCACATCAATTCACAGGCACTAATAAGCGAAATGCCTGAGGTAAAAGAAGCACAAGCTCAGTTGGAAAAACTTCAAAAAACTTACCAAACTGAAATCGAAGCTTCAATGAAAGAATATCAAACAAAATTGCAAACATATTCTGCAGATGCTCAAAACCAAACCGAAGTTACCAACCAAGCTCGGCAAAAGGAGCTAGCTGGAATGGAACAAAATATTCAACAGTATCAACAAACTGCTGCTCAAGATATTCAGAAAAAACAAGCTGATCTCCTCAAACCATTAATCGATAAGGCTAGAGCTGCTATACAGAAAGTTGCCAAAGCTCAGGGATTCGATTATGTTATTGACGCAACAGAAGGTGGAAGTTTAATACTAGCTGGCGGAAAAGATTTACTTGAGGAAGTCAAAATAGAATTAGGCTTTTGAGATAACTTTGTTCAATTATGAACTTAAAACTAAAACTACCAAAATTAAATTTTGGTAGTTTTTTTATATTTATTAAATGAGTGAATTCCCGATTGGAATTTTTGATTCAGGAATAGGTGGTTTAACCATTCAAAAAAAAATAAATAATTTTTTACCTAATGAAAATCTGGTATATTACTCCGATAATTTTAATTCACCTTACGGAAATAAGTCAGGTCAAGAGTTAGATGAAATTTGCTTTAACAATTGTGAGTTTTTGATAAACAAAAAATGTAAATTAATTGTTATTGCATGTAATACAGCTACTACAAATTGCATTCAAAAACTCCGATCAAAGTTTAAAATTCCTTTTGTCGGAGTTGAACCAGCAATAAAACCAGCTGCTAAAAAAACAAAAAGTGGTAAAATTGGCGTTTTGGCTACTGAGGGTACTTTAAGAAGTAAACAATTTAATAATATCTCTGAAATTCACACCGAAAACGTAAAAGTTATCGAAGAAAATGCAAAAGGGTTGGTTGAATTGATCGAAAGAGGAATTTTTAAAGGACAAGATTTAAGATTGATTCTAATAAAACATTTAAATCGAATGATTGAAATAGGAATAGACCAACTAGTTTTGGGATGCACACACTTTCCATTAATTATTGATGAAATAAAGAAAATTATTCCTCCCAAAATAAATATTTTAGAAAGTAGTGATGCAGTAGCAAAACAAACAAAACGTGTCCTGAGAGAAAATAATTTAATTAAAAATGAAGGAATTGGAAATACAACCTTTTATTGTAATGGGCCAACAACATCCTTAAACAAAATATTAAATTATAATTTTGAAATAATTAGAATAAAAATATGAATGAGTACATTATAAAGTTTAAAGAGACAAGTCGGGAAGAAGAACTAGAGTTTTATTCTAATAAATTTTTAAGTGAAAAAAGATATGTTTTTAATTCAATTGAAGAAACAAAGGAATTTCCGTTGATTCAACAAATTTTTTACTTACCGTTTGTTAAAAAAGTAGTACTAAACAAAAGATCTGTCTATATTGAAAAGTTAAATATTTTACAATGGAAAGAAGTTCAAGACGAATTATGCGACCAACTTTCCACATTCCTAAATAATGGAGGTAAAGTTTTAAATGAAGAAAAAAAAATTAAATCTCCAATCACAGTTTATGCTGAAAGTACTCCAAATCCAAATGTGATGAAATTTGTAATGAACAAAAAGTTTTTCAATAATGTTTATGAATTTAAAAGTTTAGCTGAAACAGAAAATGCACCGATTGCCAAATCATTATTTAATTTTCCGTTTGTAAAAGAAGTTTTTTTAGACCTTAATTTCATTTCTATTACCAAAAAAAATGAATATAGTTGGGAGGAAAATGTTCTTGAAACCAGAGAGTTTATAAGATCTTATATTCAAGATGGTAACAACATAATTAATGAAAAATCATTTAAAAATAACCCATTACAAACAAATTTAAACACTGAAGGGCTTGATGATGTCTCAAAAAAAATTGTAGATATAATCAATAAACATGTGAAACCAGCTGTCGCTTCTGACGGAGGAAATATAGTTTTTGAATCCTATGATGAAAACACCAAAAATGTTAATGTAATTCTTCAAGGTGCCTGTAGTGGTTGCCCATCATCAACTGTAACTCTAAAAAGTGGAATCGAGAATATGCTCAAGCAAATGCTTCCTGGCCTAATTCATGAAGTGAATGCAACAAATGGTTAATTATTTTTTACCCCAAACTTTTTTAAATAATCAGGCTCAAAATATGCAATGTCCTCAAACTTATAAGATTTATACTTTTCATAAGATAATTCAATCATATCAACTGAGCTGGGAAAATTTTTATCCATAGAAAAAATTAAATTTGGGTTTTGATTAATTATTCTTTTGCATTTTTCTTGACCATTGCCTACCATATATATTTTTTTTTCTTTAATTAAATCAAAAAAAGAATTATTATAAATTATCTCTGGCTTTGATTCTCTTTTTTGATAAAATTTATGATCAAAGATCGCTGAATAAACTTCATCACGTCTCGCATCCAAAACGGGAACAATTAATCCTTCTTGTATTTTAATTTTTTTTGCAAGTATTTTTAAGGTAGAAACAGAAATTAGTGGAATATCTAAGGCATAACAAAGTCCTTTAGCAGCAGCTGAACCAATTCTTAAGCCTGTGTATGACCCGGGTCCTTTACTAATTGATATTGCTGACAAATCAGAATAGGAGACCTTTGATTTATGTATCAAATTAGCGATTTGCAAATGTAATTTTGTTGAATGTGAATAGCTTTGTTTATTAATCTCGTTTGAACACAATAAAGTTTCGTTATGAGAAAGAGATACAGAACAATTTGTTGTTGATGTCTCAATATTTAAAATCACTGACATCGTTAATTTAATTTATTGAAAGAGGAGCACCAAAATAAAACTCCAAAACCTTAAGCTTGAATATATAATCATATTTTGTTCTTATCAGTTCAGATTGAGAAAGTTCATATCTTTGTTTGGCCTGTGTAAAATCAAAAGCATTCATAGCGCCAACATCAAACTTGTCTTTTGCATAATTAAAAGCCAGTTCCCTAGCTTCAACAAGTTTTAGTGAAGCTTGATAGGCCTTAAAAGCACCGTCAGCGTCATTATATGATTGATTTACTGTGTTTTCAAGATCCAATTTTCTTTGAAGAAGAATGTTTTCACTTCTCATAATATTAATCTGAGTCTGACTTACATTATTTCTTCTAGCAAAATTATTTAATATGGGAATAGATAGGCTTAATCCAAAATTTTGTCCGTCATTCAAATCAAACTGATCTGAAAATGATAATGGGCTTGCAATTTTCATTTTGTTGTATGGAGCTACAACCCTTTCTCCTGTGCCTTCAACAACACCAATTGGAGTAAATTCAATTTCGTCGGACGGAACAAGTCTATCTGAATAACTAATTCTTGAACTGTATGAATAAAATGCTGACAGGGTTGGTTTGAGTAAGGCTTTTGAGATTTCAAGATCTTTTTTCGCTATTTCTAGATTGGTTTCAAAAATTTTAATTTCTTTTTTATTAGTAACGGCATAATTAAAAATCTCATCAGGTGTTTTAGTCATTACTTCTGAAATTGGAATATCATAAGTTTCATTTGCTATTTCAAAATTTTGAAAATCATCTATGAGTAATAGTTGAGCAAGCGAAATTTTTGAAAGATAATATGCGTTCTTGGCATCAATAAAGTTTTTTTGTTGAGATGCTAGATTTGCTTCAATTTCATAAAGATCCCCTTTTGGAATTACACCTGAATTAACAAGATCCTTAATTCTAGACAATTCGTCTTTTGTGAGGTTTAATTGTAAATCTTGTACAGCAAGATTTTCTTTACTAAATAAAATTTGCAGATAAGAATTTGCAACCAGTAATGCTACATTTTCAGTCATATCTTCTAATTGATACTGACGTGCCAATATAGAAAGATTAGCTCTATGTAATCTTTTGATGTTTTGAAGTCCACTATATATATTAACATTTAGATTGAGATTCATAGATGAGAACTGAGTAGTCACGTTTTCTAAAATTCCAGTGGTTATATTTTGGTTAAGTCCAATGTTCCAAGAATGACTGCTACTCACGTTTACATTTGGAAGGAAGCTTCCGATCGCACCTTTTTTTTCTATTTCAGATCCAGCGTAATCAAGCTCTGATTGTTTTATTGAAATATTCATTTCTAAAGCTCTATCCACACACTCTTGAAGTGTCCAATATTTTTGTGAAAAAAGAATATTTGGAACGATTAGTATAATTATAAATTTTAAGAGTTTCATATTTTTTTATTTTTCTGAATCACTATCATCTTCACCTCTTTTAATTGGTTCCGTTTTATTCCAAACTTTAATTTTTTCTGATTGTATAACTCCGCTGATTAGCTCAGCGTTTACACCATCTGAAATACCCAATTTTACTTCTCTTTTCTCAAACTTTTGATCTGAAATTTCAATTTCAACGTATGGTTTTTTAGATTTTGAATCATACTGAAGTAAAGCTTCACTAATCGATATAGCGTCAACTTTTTTATCAGTAACAATTGAAGCATTCGCACTGTAACCGGCCCTTACAACAAATTCATCATCTAAATAAACATCGCCCTCAATTTTAAATTGTATGGCTCCTGCAATTTCAGTTCCCTTGGGTGCAATAAGTCTTAATTTTGCATCGTACTCTTTATCTTCAATCGCCCCCAAAGTTACTATTAATGGCATTCCGATTTGTAGTTTACCAACTTCACCTTCATCGACTTGACCCTCAAAAATCATCTTGTTTAGGTCTGCTACTGTTGCAATTGGTGTCCCAGAGTTGAAAGAATTAGCTTGAATAACTTGATCCCCTTCTTTGACAGGGATTTCTAAAATTGTACCTGAAACAGTTGCCCTAATATTGGTATTAGTTATGGTTGACCCACCTGCTGAACCAAGTTTTATTATTTGTAAATCACTTTCAGCATTGTCTAAATTCTGCATATCTTGATTATATCGAAGCTCAGAGGAGTTGAATTCTTGTTCGGAAATAATTTCCTTTTCAAAAAGAGCTCTATTTCTTTCAAACTCTATTTTTGAATTTTTCATAACAATTTGGGCACTTTTAACTCTACCTTCAGCAGAGTTAAGTGTTTGTTCATTTGGAACAACTTTTATCTTTGCTATAAGATCCCCTGCGAGAACTTCATCTCCTTCCTCCACAAATATTTCTTCAATAATACCTGCTATTTGTGGCACCACATTAACTTCATCCTCGGGAAGAACTTTTCCAGTTGCAACTATTTTTTCTTCAATTGTTTCAATTTTTAAGGTTTCCGTTTCATATACAATAGATGATTTGCTATTTGATTTTATAAAAAATGCACTTGCGAATAAAACCCCTACAATTAGTAACCCGATTCCTATTTTTTTTAAATATTTCATATTATAAATTATTATTTTTATTCTTCTCTCAACGCTTCAATTGGTTTAATGCTTACCGCTTTTTGTGCTGGTATAACTCCTATAAGGGTTCCCAGTACTATCATCAAAAATAAAGCTCCCAATACATATGGAATTGGAACAGTTGGATTCGTATAGGGAAAGTCCGTCATATCTTCGGTTGCAGCATTTATTCCATACAATACAAGTGCTCCTAAAATTATTCCAATCAATCCTGAAAGTACAGTTAAAAAAACTGACTCCAATATGATTTGGGATCGTACTTCACTAGGAGTGGCTCCGAGTGCTCTTCTTATACCAATTTCTTTCGTTCTCTCCTTGACTGAAATAAGTAATATATTTCCAATGCCTATAACTCCCGCCAATATAGTAGCAATTCCAACAATAAGAGATAAGAAAGTTAGTCCACTTGCAAAATTCATAGTTTTTCTAAAGATTTCACCTAAATTAAAACCTGCAATAGCTCTTTCGTCTTTTGGATCAACTTTGTGGATTTGTTTCAGAGTTGCTTTAATATCTTTTTCAACTTGTATTCCATCGATATCTTCATCAGCGGCGATCATAAAAAAATTGACTCTGTCCCCGGTGTTGAAAATTCTTTTAAATGTTGCAAAAGGAATGTAAATATCGCCATCATCACCAAATCCTCCACCTTGAACAAATTTGTGAACCCCTATCACTCTAAAATTGATTTTATTAATACTTATGAATTTTCCAATTGGATTCTCATCATCTTCAAATAGCTCCAATTGAGTTCTTTCTCCAATCACACACACCTTTCTCTCTTCGATGATATCTTTATCGTTTATAAACCTTCCCCCATCATAAATTTTTGAAGTTGCAATCTTGATATATTCAGGAAATTCACCATAAATGGAATATGTTCCTGTCTTGTTTCCTCTTACTATATTTCCACCAACTGTCCCAAAAACTCCAGTTACATTCCTAGGGGCTATAAACTTGATTCCTTTAACCCGTTTTTTGAGTATTTCAGCGTCGCCCAACTTTAATTGAATCGGTCGCTGTGCTTTGAAACCAGCGTAGGGTAATTCGGTATAGCTTCCCCAAACAAAAATACTATTGGAAGCTATTGATTGGAAAGCTCTTTCAAAACCATTATCTAAACCTTTAGATGAACCTGCTAAGGCGATGTAAATAAAAATACCCCAAAGCACTCCGATCATTGTAATTACAGTCCTTGTTCTATTCTTTTGAATAGAGCCAAAGATTTCTTGCCAAGTATCTTTATCAAAAATTTTTTTCATAATTAACTATCTCTCATCGCTTCAATTGGTTTTATCTCTGCTGCTCTTTTAGCAGGAAGGTATCCAGCAAAGGCACCAAAACCTATTAATAAAATGGTGGCGGTAATTGCTGTATTCAAATCAACATATGGATCTGTAATGTAATAGTCTTCCTCTAAAGTATTACCAACCAATTTTAAAATTCCAACACCAACAAATAGTCCTATGTATCCTGAAATTGTTGTGATAAATATTGCTTCCTGAAGTATCATGCCAATAATTGATCTTGGGGTGGCACCGATCGCTTTTCTTATACCAAGTTCTTTGGTTCTTTCTTTTACAACAAAAACCATAATATTTGAAATTCCAATTATCCCGGCCAATAATGTTCCTATACCAACAAATAAAATAATAGAGGATAATGCGCTTTTAAACTGATCATTTTCTTTCAAATCTTTTGCTGCACTTCTAATGAATATACCCCTTGGATCTTTTGGATCGATGAATTTTTTTTGTTTTAAATATTTTTTTATTTGATCTTCAAAGGCAACTGCACCACCATATCCAATTTCAGGTTTATAAGAAATTATTATTCGGCCTATATCATCGGTATTTTTTTTAATTGATTGTAGGGTTGTGTAAGGCACATACACAATTCTTTCTTCATTATCACCACCATCATCTTGAAAAACTCCTATGACTTTCCAAGATCTTCCACTTCCAGAAACAAATTTTCCAATTGGTTCTTCATCACCAAATAAATCTTGGGCGACAAGTCTTCCCAAAACAACATTCCTTTCTTTATTTTGTACATCCATACCATTAATGTATCGTCCTTTCATCATGATTGTCATCTCATTTTTACTGTGAGAAGGGGCAACACCCCTAATTGAATAATTATTTGATTTTAATTTGTAACCTATGTCTCCACTTTCAGAAATTCTAGGGCTTATCCCATCTATATAGATTTCAAAACGCTTAGATATATCTTCCAAATCTTCATTCACAAACTCAATTCTTCTGTTGGCCTCATAGCCCATAAAAGGCTTTGATGTTCTGGTCGGGACAATAAACATGGTGTTGAGAGCGTCATCTTTAAAAAATTTTTCAAAAGTATTATCAAGCCCATTACCAAACCCAAATAATACTACAAATATCAAAATACCTAATGCGACAGTGAATCCAGATAAAAAAGTTCGGAGTTTATTCTTTTTTATTGAATCAAAAATTTCAAACCATCTGTCTTTACTAAACATTAGATTGCTTTTTTCATTTTATTTTTTTGGTCTTCCATTATAATCCCATCTTTAAGTCTTACTATTCTAGAGCACATTTGAGCAATTTCTTCTTCGTGAGTCACAATTAGTATAGTTTTACCTTTACTATTAATTTCTTGAATCAAGGCCATAACCTCTTTAGAGGTCTGCGAGTCCAAAGCTCCTGTAGGTTCATCAGCCAATAAAACCTTAGGTTGTGATACCATCGCACGAGCTATGGCGACTCTTTGTTTTTGTCCACCAGAGAGTTCGCTGGGAAGATGTGTAGCCCAATCTTTTAAACCCACTTGATCTAAATATTCAATTGCAAGATTCTCTCTGTCTTTTCTATTTATACCCTGATAATATAATGGTAAGGTTACATTTTCCAGAGCAGTTTTATAATTAATTAAGTTAAATGACTGAAAAACAAATCCAAGAAACTTATTTCGATAGTTGGCTGCTTTGGTCTCATCTAGGTCTTTTATTGGTACACCATCAAGATCATAACTTCCTTTATCAAGAAGGTCCAACATTCCCAAAATATTTAATAGAGTAGATTTTCCTGATCCCGATGATCCCATTATTGCTACCAATTCTCCTTCACTAACATCAAAATTTATTCCTTTAAGGACGTGAAGTGAATTAGATCCCATTTTGTAAGATTTATGTAAGTCCTTAATACTAATCATTCAATTCAATTTATAACAATAATTAAGATTAGACAGTTTAGACATTTGAAATCAAAGAATGTTTAAAATGAATAACTCGATTTTTTTGAGCACAAATGTAAAAAATTATTAGAAGAGAATAATTAATTAAAATAATTATATCAAAGTGAGTTTTACTTAACATATTTATTTTAATGACATTAATTGTTTATAGAACTCTTCGAACGATTTTTTTCCTTTTATGGTTATTGAATAGTCAGTTGTAGGATAACTTTTTTGAAAATATTTTTCAATTTTAATTAATCCTGCCTCATTTAACTTTTTTAATTGAACACTTAAGTTTCCTTTGGTGGAGGCAGTTATATCAATTAGTGCCTTAAAGTTACAAGTTTCTACAGTCATCAAAAAAGAAATTGTTTTAAGTCTAATAGGGTTAAATAATAATTTTTCAATCTCTTTATTCATGCTCTTTTTGAAGATAAAGAGCTAAACCCGGAATCAACATTCCAAAACTGACACCAATTACATTAACTAAAAGTAAATTTAGAGCTGGATTATAATAGGTATATGCCGTAAAAATTAGTAATCCAAATCCACCAATTGTAATTTTTTTAAATTTTATTATTAGACCTGACATAATTAGGACTATACTTAATAGAAATAAGATGTCTTGTACTGGATTTATTTTATAAATATAGGAGAGAGCAACTGTAAAAATCCAAGATAAACCAAAAACTCCCCAGATAATTTTGATAACTCTGTCAAGTTGAGTTTCATATCCAGTTTTTTTACCTATTTTGATGTTGTACTGTGCAGTATAAAACATCCCTAATAGAGGAATTGAAACCCAAAAGAATACGGCTGAATAATAACTGAATTCAATAATTTGAGGGAAAAAATAGTGGAATAAACTCATAGAAATTATTATAATTCCCCAAAAAACTAAGTTATAACCAAGTGTCCTTAAATTATTTTTTGTTTGCTTAATTGCATCGTTGATAATTGTTAATTGATCTTCTTTTGTCATAATTATTTGTTTAAAAAGATACAAATATAAACTAGTTTATAATATAAACCAAATAACTTTAATTTTAATTTTTATAAACATATTAAAAGCATGTTTCAAATAATTAGATAATATTAAACAATCATAATTGTAAAAAACTTTTTAATTTTTTAATAGCTTTTTTATAGAAGATTCTATTTCTTTCCAAGAAATTTCTAAATTTTTAAGATGAAGAATGCCCTCGTAAGAAACTGAGTAGTATTTTCTAGGTGGGCCAAGTGTTGATTCTCGCCAATTATGATTTACATATCCAAGTTTTTTAAGTCTATTCAAAAGAGGATAAATAGTTCCTTCGGCAACAATTATTTTAGAATTTTTTAACTCTTTAATAATTTCGAAAGTAAATAACTCTTCTTTTGAAATAATTTGTAAAACACAAAATTCAAGTAAACCTTTTCTAATTTGGGTATTAAAATTTTCTGTGCTCAATTTATTTAATTAATTCATTTTTGCCATTAGATACAACTACAACGCCTTTTATCATCTCAGTTATTGTTTAAGAGTTTACAATCTATTTACTTTAAATTATAAAAATATTTTAACATTCAATTAAAAAATCTTAAAACATATTTATTACATAGATCCTTGTTATACATATTACTAATATAAAAAATTTATTTTTTAAAGAATCTTAAATACAAAAAAACAACTGTTACAAAGCCCAACACGTAAGGGATTATCATTAAATAAACAATTCCATCATTGAGACTTTCTGCTGTTTTTTGATCGGCGCCTGATTCCAGTACCGCTCTACACATTGCACATTGAAAACTATAAATCAAATCGTTAATCATGAATAATACGGCGAAATCATTAAATATACGACAACTCCAGTTACAGCAACATACAACCAAACAGGAAAAGTAATTCTAGCTATTTTTTTATGAGAGACAAAGTCTGACTTGAAAGCCTTTAGATAAGTTACCAAAACCAAAGGAATAACAATTATTGATAATAATATATGCGTAATTAGAATAAAAAAATACATGAAGGCAATGAAACCTGAACCTCCAAAAGGGGTTGGGTCAGAGGTAATATGGTAAGCTATATACATTATCAAAAACAAGAGAGATAAACCAATACAGGTCTTCATCAAGTTTTCATGAATTCTTCTTTTTCCATTTTTAATAAAATATACCGCAGCTACCAACAAAAGAGCTGTAATGCCATTTATTGTGGCATAAATTGGGGGAAGAAAAGTCAAAGGTTTTACGACAGGCAAGTTTTCTAACAATACTATTGGATCAGAATTTGGCATCCTCAAATTAAAAATTAATTTATCATATTCCCATTTTATAAAAAGCAACAATGCAACAACTATTGGGACCAGTACGGATATAATCCATATTAAAATATTGTAAAACTTTGAATCTTTATTCATTTTCTAATAATTTTCTTATATCTTCTTTTATCATATCAATTCCTTGTAATTTTGATTTTTCATCATTAATACCTAAATAATAAACTAATGGTGAACCCATGCCATTTTCTCTTGATCTTAAAAACCCATTCTTATCAATTAATGCAAAGAAACCTTGGTGCTCAAAACCTCCAGCAACATTGGGATTAATTGAAGAGAAAATATTGAAACCTGAATTAGATAGTTCATAAATATCTTTGATATTACCTGTCAAAAAATGCCAATTTTTTGATTTAACATCAATAAATTCTGAATATTCTTTTAAAGTTTTTGGGGTGTCATTTTCTGGATCTATCGTAAATGACGCAATACCAAAGTCATCCCTGTAACCAAATTCATTATCCAAAATTTTCATGTTTTTATTCATTTCAATACATATTGAAGGGCATCTTGTAAAAAAGAATTCTACGACAAAAACCTTACCTAAAAAATCCTCATTGCTGACATAAATACTATCCTGATTCAAAAAAACAAAACCAGGCACTTTTCTTTCGATATCATTCAACTTAACAAAGCTCAAATCTTTAAAGTTGTCCAATCTCTTATCATAACTTACAGCACTTTGATCAATTCTGTCCATTATCTTGGGGAAAAACCAAATCCCAAAAACAAGAATGATAAAAGATATTCCTACATACGAATATTTTTTCACTATAACTTTCCTTTATAAATGTTGTTCTTCTTTAAAGCCATTCTATATTCCGCTAGAATTACCTTCACATCATCAACCATATTATTGTTTATGTCTGCTACAAATCTTGAATCATATCCAAACTTTACACCATTACTATCATCCCTTCCTCTAAGATTACCATCTCTGTCGATTATAAATACATATGAAGTGCCTAAATCAGATTCCAACTTCAAATTTGTTTTGAGACTTTCAAACACTTTCACTAAATCTTTCTCGCTTAAACTTACAAATTTCCAGTTTTTAAAATTAGTTTGTGTCAATCTATTGAGTTCCAAAAGCAAATCATCTGTTAATTGTTTTGTTCCAGGGGGTTGTAATATGATGAACTGGAAATCAACGAATTCATGAAATCTTTTATATATTTCTTGATTTAGATTTCCAGCATCTCCATACCTATCTTTAACATTTTTACCAAAAAACCCTAAAATTGTAATTTTATTTTTTATGCTCTCATTGGAAATTCCGGATATTTCCATTACATCTTGAGTGACAACAGGAAGTTTGGCAAAATTATTAATTCCAGATGCAAAAAAGAGATAAACAATTAGTGGTAAAACGAAAAGAATAGTAAGAACTATGTACTTTCTCATATAAAAAAGAAATTTAAGTCAATTAGAAATCCCAACTAACAAACCCTTCATACATAACATCGTAAATGTAATTTCCCTCAACCACCAAGATAAAGACTAAATATGCGATTAAAAATATTAAAGTTATTACTATGGAAGCCTGTAAACCACTTTTTTCATCCCTTAAATGCATAAAATCCCAAGCAATGTAGTAAGCTTTAACTAAAGTTAAAATAATAAAGATCCAATTTATTAGTTTGGTAGAAAGAAAGGTATTCATTAATATTTCAGGCTTTACAATACCCAAAGCAACTTCAATTATTGTAACAACTGAAAGGAAAAATAAAACACCCCATATCTTGTGTTGATTTGATTTAAACTTCCATAAACCTCTAAAAATTTCTAATTTGTGTGTGTTATCATCCATTTTTTAAAAATTATACTAGATAGAAAAATGTGAAAACAAATACCCAAACTAAATCTACAAAATGCCAGTATAATCCAACTTTTTCAACCATCTCATAATGACCTCTTCTTTCATAAGTACCAATTAATACATTGAAGAAAATAATGATATTTATTATTACACCAGAGAAAACATGGAATCCGTGAAACCCGGTAATGAAAAAAAAGAAGTCAGCAAAAAGCCTATTACCATATTCGTTCCTGATCAAATTGGCACCCTCAACAACATACTTTGCCTGTTTGATTTTAACTAACGACTCTTCCCTTGACAATCTAATCTTATGTCCTTTTTCATCAATTTTTTCAGTTTTGATTATCAAGTCGTCATTGGATTTAAAACCAGTTATGACTTCTTCAACAGTGAAACTTGGTAAACTAGATTCATTGGTAAACCATATTCCATTTTTACTTTCGTGCTGAGACCTTAATTTTGGATCACTAATAGTAAAATCTTTTAAAGCTACCCTTTTACCAGAGTTTAAATTTTCAAACTGGTAAATCTGTCCACCTTTAGTCTCCAAAGCACCGTACTCACCTCTGATAAAATTATTCCACTCCCATGCTTGTGATCCAACGAAAATCGCACCTCCAACAATGGTCAATGCCATATAAAATACTACCTTTTTTTTGTCCATGTGATGCCCTGCATCAACTGCTAATACCATCGTGACTGATGAAAAGATCAGAATAAAAGTCATTAATGCTACATAGTACATTGGAGCATCAACTCCGTGTAAAAAAGGGAAATGAGTAAAAACTTCGTCAGCGATAGGCCATGAATCAATATTTTTGAACCTTGAAAAGCCATAAGCAACCAAGAATCCTGAGAAAGTCAGTGCATCTGACACAATAAAAAACCACATCATCAGTTTTCCATAGCTAGCTTTAAAAG
>TARA_B100001057_G_scaffold132534_1_pt1 | contig 19011 bp, 10 predicted proteins | sample TARA_B100001057 | Tara Oceans TARA_B100001057 (sample SAMEA2621839) | marine metagenome | biome: marine biome (ENVO:00000447); feature: surface water layer (ENVO:00002042); material: "saline water (ENVO:00002010), including plankton (ENVO:xxxxxxxx)" | depth 5 m
AGGCCGACTTCATTTGCAATCGCTCCGACAATGTCACCTTTTTGAGTACCGTGGTATTCCCCGACTTCTAAACGATAACTTTGGAGATGGTCATCTTTGGAGAACCGTCGATCTCCCCGGTCTCCCCGATCTCGCCGGTCTCCGCGGTCGTTAGGTCTGGATGATCGGTCGGACCTGTCGTCACGATCCCGCTTTTGTTTACGGGGAGGTGCAGGCATGTCTTCATATCGTAATCCCTTTTTTCCTGCTTCCAGAAAAGCGAGGGAAGCGGCAATTTCCAGGGTGTCATGACCGGACTCCTCGATCATCCTCTGAAGAGCCTTACGGTAGTCTCCTAAGTCCCCTTTGAGTCCTTCCTCAATCTTGGCGAAGAATTCCTCTTCACGCCGGACATTCATTTCTTCCAAGGTGGGGAAAATATATTGATCGCAAGGAACCTTGAGGGTGCGCTCAATGGCGTTGAGCATTCTCATCTCCTTGTTGGTAACGAAAATGATGGCATCCCCTTCACGCCCGGCTCGTCCTGTTCTGCCTATTCGGTGAGTGTAGGATTCCAAGTCAAATGGGGCATCGTAATTGAGAACGTGGGAGATACGGTCGACATCCAAGCCTCGAGCCGCAACATCGGTTGCGACCAAGACATTGATTTTGCCGCGCTTGAGGCGATCCACGGTTTTTTCGCGCAGGTTTTGGGGCATGTCACCATTCAAAGGCTCTGCGGCATATCCTCTTCCTTGCAAACCTTCCGCGATTTCCATGGTCGCGTTTTTGGTCCGGGCAAAAATGAGCATAGCATCGAAGCTTTCTATCTCGAGGAGCTTGATGAGCATGTTTCTTTTCTCATGCTGTCTGACCTTGATAAATCGTTGCCTGATGCTGGGTGAGTTTTCCGCCTTTACCTTGATCGTGATTTCGACTGGTTCACGCATGTGCTTTTCCGCCAACTTGCGGATTGGTTTGGGCATGGTGGCGGAAAAGAGCGCAGTCTGACGCTCTTCGGGTGTATGCTCCAGAATCCAATTGATGTCGTCTATAAAGCCCATGCTGAGCATTTCGTCCGCTTCATCGAGAACGAGTGCCTGCAAGTTGCCGAGTTTCAGGTACCCTTTTTCGATGTGGTCCATGATGCGGCCCGGGGTACCGACAACCACCTGAGCGCCACGTTTGAATTCTCGAATTTGCTCCCCATAACCCGTTCCTCCATATACGGGAACGACCCTGAGCTTGGGCAAGTTTTCGGCATAGCCCTCAATGGCTTCAGCGACTTGGAGAGCCAGTTCACGGGTTGGGGCAAGACAAAGAATTTGGGCCCCCTTGACCGATTCATCGATTCGCGAAAGCAACGGGAGAGCAAAAGCAGCGGTCTTGCCGGTTCCCGTCTGAGCTACTCCGAGTAAATCGGAACCTTCGAGAAGGGGAGGGATCGCTTGGGCTTGAATAGGTGAGGGCGTTTCGTATCCCGCTCGTTCTACGGCCTTTAAAATAGGCGGGGCAAGGGGGAGATCGGAAAAACGGATACGGGTATCCGTTTGCTCATCAATGGCATCTTCTTCGTTCATAGGACTGTGTTTCGTTCGACTTGTTTGTTTGTTACGCCTTGTCTTCGAACACTCGCTCACTTCATCTCTTTACTCATCCATCACCACACGTGAGGCCTCGTCCTTATACACGGCTAATCGGTTGAACATACACTGTTTCCGAAAAAATACGAGCAGGAAAACGCTGTTTTCACTTGGTGTAATTGAGTGAGGTGTTTCTTGCCCATCCCCGTCTTCTTTAAAACAATATCTCCAGTGCGGAAGTCTTATCCTTGATTTGAAAGACCTTTGTCCTATGTTTGATTCCTACTTTAACCCTAGTATTTACATGTTCCATTCTCCAATTAATAGGTTTCTCATATTCACGCTCGCCCTTTTGCCCATTGCGATATCTTCCTTCGCGCAGCAGAAGAAAAGGGTTGATCCATTGGCCATGCCCGAGATCACCCGAGATCAAGTCATTTGCTTCGCTCTTTACACGGTTCACGACAAGACGTTGAAATTGACCGCTCAACTCTACCCTCTCAAGGAGGGCGAGTCACGGAAGGCCACCCTTGAAGTCGAGCAGGCCGGGAAATGGAAGCAAGTGGCCGAGGCCAATGTGATCGAGAGGGGTTGGACAATTCCGTTTCGGGTAGAAAAGTGGGATGATTCTCAAGAAGTATCCTACCGAGTCAGGCATGGCGAGAAAGCGACCTATGAAGGAATCATACGCAAGAACCCAAAGGATAAACGGGAATTCGTTGCCGTCGGATTTACGGGCAATTCCATTAATCCGGGACATGGGGGTGATATCCCGAAGCAGGACTTGGTTGATAATATCAAGAGACTCAAGCCCGACCTGCTTTTCTTTTCCGGTGACCAAGTATACGATCACCGTCGCCACTATGCTGCTTGGTTGAGGTTCGGTCGCGATTTTGGCTCGGTCATCAAGGATTACCCAACCGTTTCTCTTCCCGACGATCATGACGTGGGACAACCCAATATTTGGGGGCACAATGGAAAGAAATCAACTCTTCCGGGGGCCGCCGACGGAGGTTATTCCATGCCCGTCGAATACGTCAAGGAAGTGGAGCGCGCTCAAACGAGCCATTTGCCCGACCCCTATGATCCGACCCCCATCGAGCGGGGAATCGGAACATATTACACCCACCTGAATTGGGGGCGTATTAGCTTTGCCATTATCGAGGACCGTAAATTCAAGACCGGCCCGGCCGGCATGATACCCAAACAGGGACCCCGTCCCGATCACATCCGCAACCCCGAGTACGACCCCAAGTCGGTGGACGTACCTCAGGCTCGTCTTCTGGGCGAGCGTCAGCTCAAGTTTCTCGATGAATGGGGAAAAGACTGGACTAATGCCGACATGAAAGTGGCACTCTCGCAAACCATCTTTTGCGGTGGGGCTCATATCCATGGGAGGGTCGGCGGACGCCTGCATGCCGACCTCGATTCCAACGGTTGGCCTCAGACCGGGCGCAACAAGGCAATCGCTGCTTTGCGTAAGGCTTATGCCTTTCATTTCGCTGGCGATCAGCACCTGGCCACGGTGTTTCATCATGGCATCGACGAGTGGAGGGATTCGATTTATTCCTTCTGCGTTCCTTCCATCGCGAACCTTTATTTGAGGTGGTGGCAACCCCTTGAGCCGGGCAAAAACCGCAAGCCCGGGCAGGACCCGATTCTCGGTGATCACGTCGACGGATTCGATAACAAGCTTACCGCCATTGCGGTGGCGAATCCGACTCCCGAGAAAGGTGGCGACAGACTAAGCACGAGGGCGGCCGGATTCGGCGTCGTACGCATCGACAAGAAGACCCGCGACGTGACCTTCATCTGCTGGCCCCGAAACATTGATGTTTCGGCGAAGGGAGCCAAGCCGTACCCGGGGTGGCCCTTCACTTTCAATCAAATTGACAACTACGGGCGTAAGGCTTTCGGGCACTTGCCTTCTCTGGAAATAAGCAAACCCGACCAAGTGGTCCAAGTCATTGAAGAAAAGAGTGGCCAAGTCGTTTACACCCTTCGGACAAAGGGGCAAAGCTTCCAGCCAAAGGTATTTGCCAAAGGCTCCTACACGGTGAAGGTAGGCGAGGGTTCAGCCCTCAAGACTTTCAAGGGTGTAAAGTTGCTGTCGGCCAAGGAAAGCAAGGGCAAGAAAATTCAGGTCAAACTGTAAGCGAATAGGTTCGATCGGTTGATTCTCATTCCATGAAGAGAACGCCTTTTTTCGTCTTTCTTTTCCTTTCCCTCATCGCTTGGTCCGTTCGGGCCAAGACGAATGCCCTGCTGATTGCCATCGACGATCTCAATGATTGGGTCGGTTGCATGGCTGGTCATCCGCAAGCTCTTACGCCCAATATCGATCGCCTGGCCAAGCGGGGGACGCTCTTTACCAATGCCCATTGTCAGGGGCCTATTTGCGGACCTTCCCGGGCTTCTTTGCTTTCGGGGTTTTACCCACATCGTACGGGGCTGTATCAGCAACCCGGAGGCAAGGCCATGGAGAAAGACGAGAAGTTTTTCCACGGACAGATGCTGCCTCAGTTTTTCTCAGCTCATGGCTATGCCACTTGGGGAGTCGGAAAGATTTCTCATGGATATTCCGACAAGAAGCTCTTCGACGTCTATGGAGGTAAGTTCGCGGGGTCTGGGCCCAAGCCGCCCAACGGCAAACGCTTCAATTATTTTTTGCCCGACTTGCCTTGGACGGGTACGCAAACCGACTGGGGGGCCTACCCGGATCGGGACGAGGAAATGCCCGATCACAAGGTGGCGGACTGGGCAGAGGAGCGCTTGGCTCGCAAATCGGACAGGCCGTTTTTTTTGGGAGTGGGCTTCATCCGACCGCATGTCCCCTTTTACGTTCCGCAAAAATGGTTCGATTTGTTTCCTCTCCAGGAAATCAAGTTGCCGCCCGTTCGGATGGACGATCTCTCGGACGTTCCTGAGACGAGTCGCCTGATGCACGAATTACCCAAGTATCCGAATCTCGAGTTTCTGCGTAGGAAAGACGACGAGCAATTCCGCAAATGCGTGCGTGCTTATCTGGCCTGCATTGCCTTTGTCGATCATCAGGTAGGGCGGGTCATTGATGCCTTGGACGAAGGTCCGCATGCCAAAGACACGACCGTAATTCTGTTCAGCGATCACGGGTATCACATCGGCGAAAAGGACCGAGTGAGCAAACACAGCCTGTGGGAGGAATCAACCCGCGTCCCCTTGGTCGTCGTTCCGGCCAAATCGCAGGCTGCGGATTTTGGAGCAAAGGGAAGGGTCTGCGCCAAGCCGGTGGGTTTGATCGACCTGTACCCGACCATGCTCGAAATGTGCGGCCTGCCTAAAAACAAGAGGAACGAAGGAATGAGCTTGGTTCCGCTTTTGCGCGGCCCATCGCGTGAATGGAGGTTTGCCGTTCTTACGACCTATGCGAGAAAAAACCATGCCTTGCGTTCGGAGCGCTACCGTTACTTGCGCATGGAAGACGGAACGGAGGAATTTTACGACCATCGGAGTGATCCGAACGAGTGGACCAACCTGGCCGGAAAAAAGAGACTCCAAGCAGAAATCAATCAGTTTCGGGCCGCCTTGCCCAAGACCGACGCTCCTTATCATCCATCGGTCCGTTCGGCTCCCATTAACGCATGGTTCAAAGATCACTTGTCGCGTAACGGATTGAAGTGAATTGGTCTCCCGATGAAAAATCCAAGGACAGGGGGTTTTGATCTAGCGTTTTACCTTCTTTCCACCTAGGTTTTTTTAATGTCGTCTACTCCCATCAGGCGTTTTTTAAGGATTTCCATCGCGGCCCTTCTCGGTTTGCCTTCCCTCCTTTGGTCGGCAATCGATTTCAATTCAGAGGTTCGTCCGGTTCTCTCGAACAACTGTTTTTTTTGCCACGGACCCGACGGCCACGAGCGCAAAGCCGGTTTGCGCCTCGACACCGAGGAAGGCTCGACCCGCGACCTCGGAGGTTATGCCGCCCTCGTTCCCGGCAGCTTGGAGAAAAGCGAGATGTGGGCCCGTATCATAAGCCCGGATTCCGACGACGTCATGCCTCCGCCCGAAGCCCACAAAGTGATGACGCCCAAAGAGCGCGAAATCATCAAACAGTGGATCCTCGAGGGTGCGAAGTACGACAAATATTGGGCCTTCGAGTCTCCAAGGGAAACACCTGTCCCTGCCATGGGCAAGGAGTGGTCGGATCATTGGATCGACCGGTTCGTTTATGCAAAGCTCTCGGAAAAGAATTTGAAGCCCTCGCCGGACGCCGACCGAATTACCTTGGCCAGAAGGTTGCATTTCGATCTGACCGGTTTGCCTCCTCGCCCCGATGAGGTTGACTCCTTCACCCAAGACAAGAGACCGCTTGACCAAGTGGTGTCCGACCGGGTTGATACCTTGTTGGCCAAGCCGGCCTTTGGCGAACGAATGGCTACTTACTGGCTTGATCTCGTCCGTTTTGCCAGCACCGTGGGATACCATGGTGATCAGGATCACCCGGCGGCCCCTTACCGCAATTACGTGATCGATTCCTTCAACCGGGATCTTCCCCTCGATCGATTTACCCGGGAGCAACTGGCGGGAGACCTGTTCGAAAAGCCGACCAATGAACAATTAGTCGCCACCGGCTACAACCGCTTGCTTCAAACCTCGCACGAGGGGGGCATTCAGCGCGAGGAATACCTTGCCATTTACGCGGCCGACCGGGTGCGTAACGTCTCGGCGGTATGGATGGGGGCAACCGTTGGATGCGCCCAGTGTCACGATCACAAGTACGACCCTTACACCATAGGTGACTTTTACACTTTGTCCGCCTTTTTTGCCGACATTCACGACGACGGGTTCGGCGGAAACAGTTTGCCCACCGTTCGTCCTCCTTACGTCAAGGCATACCCCGCGAAAGTCCGGGAGGAAATGGAGCTTCTTGAAAAAGAGATTACCGTTTTGCACCAAGTTCCTTCCAAAGGCAAAGCTCTCGAAGCATGGTCCGCCAAGTATGCCGGTTTGCGGGCTAAGTTGGCCAAGGAACGAAACAAAGAAAAGAAGTTGGCCTTGCAAAAAGAAATTTGGGCGGTGGAGAAATCGGGAATCGAGGGAGTATCCAAGGGTGAGTTTACGTTATATCGAACAAAATTAAAAAGACTCGAGATAATAGGCAAGTCAGGTCAAAACACAATGATCACCAAGGCCAAGGCTCCCCGGGAAATTCGTATTTTACCTCGGGGTAATTGGTTGGACGATAGTGGTGAAGTCGTACTTCCAGCCGTCCCCGTGTTCATGGGTGTGCGTGAACCAAGGAAGGCCGGTCGTCTGGACCGGCTTGATCTGGCCGAGTGGTTGACCGATCCCAAAGACGGGTCCGGAGGCTTGACCGCCCGCGTTTTTGCCAACCGTTTGTGGTACCTGTTCTTCGGGGAGGGCTTGTCGCCTTCTCTGGAAGATTTTGGTGGTCAGGGCCAACCTCCGACCAACCGTCCCTTGCTCGACAAACTCTCCGTGGCCTTGATTGAAAACGCCTGGAGCATAAAAAAGACAGTTCGCCTCATCGTAACGAGCCGAGCTTACCGCCAGAGCTCCCTCGTTTCAGCCGAATTGGCTCGTCTTGATCCGGAGAACAAATGGATCGGTCGACAAGCCCGCTACCGGCTTCCTGCCGAGATGATTCGGGACAATGCCCTTTTTGTCAGTGGCTTGCTTCAGGAGGGTGATGCCTTCAACTTTTCCAAGCCCTACCAGCCGGAGGGTTACTACCGGCACTTGAATTTCCCCAAACGTTCCTACCGCCCCGATACGGATGCCAATCAATGGAGGCGCGGGGTATACCTGCATTGGCAAAGACAATTTCTTCATCCGATGATGAAGGCCATGGACGCTCCGTCCCGGGAAGAGTGTACCGCCAAGCGTCCCCGTTCCAACACACCTAACGCGGCCCTCGCCCTCCTTAACGATCCCACCTTCGTGGAAGCGGCCCGGGCTTTTGCGACGCGAATAATCAAGGAAGGGAAGGGAACCCCCGAGGATCGGATCCAATTTGCCTGGCGGACCGTTTTGTCCCGGGAGGCCAAGAACGACGAAATCGCTCTCCTGGTTAATCTTTTCAAGGAAAGCGAAAAGGAATATGCCGCCCACCCGGAAGACGCAAAAAAGCTTCTCGAAGTCGGCTTGGCCTCTTCGGACGAATCCCTTGATCCCTTGGAACTTGCATCCTGGACGATGGTCTCACGGGCCCTTTTGAACTTGGGCGAAACCACCATACGAAACTGAAATGAATCAACCAAGCGATCCGACCGCCCTACAAAGAAGGACCTTTCTTAATCAGGCTGGGCTGGGTTTGGGGATGACGGCTTTTCATTCCCTCTTGTCTCGCGATCTATCGGGAGCGCCTTTGGAGCAAAGCCTTACACCCATGCTGGCAAAGGCCAAGCGGGTGATTTTTCTCTGCATGTCGGGCGGACCCTCTCACCTCGAGACCTTTGACTACAAGCCCAAGCTCGACCAAATGGACGGCAAGCCCATGCCCGAGTCCTTCACCAAGGGGCAACCCATCGCCCAGTTGCAAGGACAGGCGTTGCGGGTTCTTGGCCATCAAACCAAGTTTCGCAAGTACGGAGAATGCGGCCAATACGTGAGCGATTTCCTTCCTCATACGGCAAAGATGGTAGACGACATCGCTGTCATCCGTTCGATGGTCACCGAGCAGATCAATCATGACCCGGCCCATACCTTCATGAACACCGGAACCGTCATAAGCGGTCGCCCCTCCATGGGTTCTTGGGTCAATTACGGACTGGGTTCGGAATCTCAGGACTTGCCCGGGTTTGTTGTCCTGACCAGCGTGGGTGGTCGCAATCCCCAGCCCATCGCCTCGCGTCAATGGTCTTCCGGTTTTCTGCCCAGCCGTTTTCAAGGAGTCGAGTTCAATGCAGCGGGGGACCCCGTTCACTACGTGAGCAATCCATCGGGCGTTTCTTCGAAAACCCAATCTTCCCTCGTTCGAACGATCACCGCCCTCGACCGCAAGAAAAACGCCATTTGGAGGAATCCGGAGGTCGACACCAAGATCTCCGCCTATGAGATGGCCTTTCGCATGCAGTCAAGTGTTCCGGGGTTGATGGACGTTTCCGACGAACCCCCCTCCGCACTCGAGCTCTACGGTGCCAAACCGGGTGATGGTAGCTACGCTTCCAATTGTCTTCTTGCTCGCCGGCTTGTTGAGCGTGGCGTGCGCTTCGTTCATTTGTATCACCGCGGATGGGATCACCATGGCGGGCTCGCCAACTACATGAATATTTGTTGCGGATTGACCGACCGTCCCACTTGGGCCCTCCTGACCGATCTCAAGCAACGCGGCCTGCTTGAGGACACCTTGGTCATCTGGGGAGGCGAGTTTGGTCGAACCCCCATGTTCCAAGGCAAGGGCGGTCCCGGTCGGGACCATCACATCAAGGGCTTTTCCATGTGGATGGCGGGAGGCGGTATCAAGGGTGGAGTTAGCCACGGTGCAACCGATGAACTCGGCTATCATGCCGAGAAGGACGTCGTGCACGTTCGCGACCTTCATGCCACCATGCTGAATCAGTTGGGAATCAAGCATGATAATTTCAGCTATCAGTATCAAGGTCTGGACATGCGCCTGACAGGAGTGGAAAAAGCAAAAGTTGTCAGACCGATCCTTGCGTAGCGGATTCGCCTAGCTCTATCTCGTCCAGCGGTAGGTCTCTCCTTTCAAGATCAAGTTTCGTTTGACGCTGCGTTTGGGTGAGAGTTCTGCATATTGGTTAGTTGCTTCGAAACCAGATTCTTTTTGATTTCGTAAATTTAGCTTTTCGAGCCATGTTGTTCCATTCGTTTGGATCCTTCCGGACGTCATACGGTTCCTGGCTTCCGTTTTGATAGCAAATGTATCGCCAGTCATGGTTCATGATGGCATGGGACTCGGGAAACATGTGGGGCAGATAGCGTTTCGATCCTTGGCCTTCGATGGTTCGGCGAGAGTCTTTGGAATGGAAGAGTCCTCGAGTTATTCGGCACTTTTTAGGGTAATCCATAAAAAACAATCGAATTCTTGAATAACTTTTTCTTTGCCATAACCTTAATAAGTCTAATTATACAGCCTTTTTTTTTAATGATTATTTGTATACCTGAAGAATCCGAACCTTCGGAGAAACGCATAGCGATTTCCCCGGAAAACGTCGCTGCGTTCGCCAAACTTGGCTACGCCGTTCGGGTGGAGGCGGGTGCAGGTGAGTCCGCAAATTTCCCCGATTCGATCTACGAGTCGGCCGGGGCAACCATCGTTTCCGACAGGGAAGAGATCTGGAGCCAGACGGATTTACTTCTCAAAATAGACCCGCCGACCATGGAAGAAGCTACCATGATCCGAGAGGGTGCGACCCTGATCAGTTTTGCCTACCCTGCCCGTAACGAGGATTTACTCAAGGTTCTTGGGGAGCGAAAAATCAATTTCCTTGGCATGGATTGCGTTCCACGCATATCAAGAGCCCAGTCGATGGATGCGTTGAGTTCCATGGCCAATGTCGCGGGTTACCGTGCCGTGGTCGAGGCCGCTCATCAGTTCGGACGATTCTTTACCGGGCAGATCACGGCCGCCGGAAAAGTCCCCCCTGCTAAGATACTCGTGATCGGGGCTGGGGTCGCCGGTTTGGCGGCGATCGGAGCGGCCCGTAACATGGGTGCCGTCGTCCGCGCCTTCGATACCCGTCCGGCAGTGAAGGATGAAGTGAAGAGTTTGGGAGGCGAGTTTCTCGAACTTGATTTCGAAGAAGATGGTGCCGGTTCCGGGGGCTACGCCAAGGTGATGAGCAAGGAATTTATCGAGGCGGAGATGAAACTATTTGCCGAACAGGCCGAAGACGTGGACGTCATCATCACCACCGCCATGATTCCGGGTAAAAAATCTCCCGTCCTGATCACCGAGGATATGGTCAAGAGTATGAAGAGTGGATCGGTCATTGTCGACCTAGCGGCCGAAGGGGGAGGGAACTGTGAATTGACCGAACCGGGTGAATCAAAGGTTGTTCATGGCGTAAACATACTCGGTTACACCGATTTGCCCTCCCGCTTGCCAACACAGTCAAGCCGGTTGTACGGCAATAACTTGGTCAAGCTCGTCAACTTGCTCGGCAAGGCTGACGAATTTTCAATTAATCAGGAGGACGATGTGATCCGAGGCGCCTTGGTTTTGGACGAGGGCATACTTTCCTGGCCTCCGCCCAAAGTCGAGGTTAGCCAGCAACCAACCGATCCCAAGAAGGAATCGCAACCTGTTTCGGAAGAAAAAGAGGCCGGAGGATTTTCGATTTTTTCTCCCGGTTTGATGCTCGCGCTGTTAAGTGCTTTACTTTTGACCTTGGGCTGGAAGGGTGATAACGAGTTCCTAGACCAGTTGACTGTTCTTGTCCTATCTTGTTTCGTAGGCTATATGGTTGTGTGGAACGTAACTCCAGCTCTTCACACTCCGCTTATGAGTGTTACCAATGCCATCAGTGGCATAATCATAATCGGAGGATTGGTTTTTTCAACTGGTCCTGAGCCTTGGGCAGATCCCAAAGGTATATTGGCTGGAGTTGCGATTTTGTTCGCCACAATTAACATATTTGGTGGTTTCTTCGTTTCTCATCGAATGCTCAGAATGTTTCGCAAAAAATGACCTCAGGACTCGTATCTGCCGCTTACCTGATCGCGGGTATCCTTTTTACACTTAGCATAAGCGGGCTTTCTAAACAGGAGAGCTCCAAAAGAGGTAACTTTTATGGTATGCTGGGTATGCTTATTGCAATAATCGCCGTATTTTTGCAAATCCAAACATCCTCGGATTCGCCAAACCTGAATATTGGTTATATAGCTCCTCTGATAATTTGTGGCTCGGTCATAGGTCTTTACTTTGCTTCTAGCGTAGCAATGACAGGTATGCCAAGCATGGTTGCAATTTTCAACAGCCTAGTTGGAGCATCAGCTACTTTAGTAAGTTTCTCAAGTTTTTTCCACAACTATCAAGGCACTTTCGGTGAGAATGATATTATTCACAAGATCGAGATACTGCTAGGCATATTCATCGGCAGTGTTACTTTTTCTGGTTCCATCATTGCATTTGGGAAATTGCGCGGTTCGATCAGTGGAGAGCCGCTTTTATTACCTGGAAGACATCTTCTAAATCTCGCCTTGTTGATTGCAATTGCATTTCTTGGTTTTATTTTCTTGTCTAATGGTTTTGATGAAGTTCAAGTTTTAGTTTTATTTACGGGACTTTCACTTGTTATCGGTATTTTTCTTGTTTTGGCTATTGGCGGTGCAGACATGCCAGTGGTCGTCTCTCTTCTTAATTGTTACTCGGGCTGGGCTTCCGCTGCCGCAGGCTTCATGCTGAAAAACGATCTGTTGATAATAACAGGCGCTTTGGTCGGAAGCAGTGGAGCGATCCTAACCTACATCATGTGCAAAGCCATGAACCGTAAGCTATCAAATGTAGTTTTTGGAGGTTTCGGTAACAGTTCGGGTTCCTCTCCAAGCGGGGGGGGCGAGGTCGTGGGAACGATTACCGAGATCACTGCAGAAGAAGTTGCGGAAGATTTGAAGGAAGCCAAGGAAGTGATGATCGTGCCCGGATACGGTATGGCGGTCGCTCAGGCTCAGCACATAATCAAAGACATTACCGAAACTTTGCGGGCCAAGGAGGTCAACGTGCGTTTTGCAATCCATCCCGTGGCTGGCCGCTTGCCCGGCCACATGAACGTCCTATTGGCCGATGCCAATGTTCCCTACGACATCGTTTTCGAAATGGATGAGATCAACGACGAGCTGCCCGAAGTGGACGTGCTTTTGGTTGTTGGGGCGAACGACATCGTCAACCCGTCTGCTTTGGAAGACTCAAGCAGTCCGATTGCCGGGATGCCAGTGATAAAGGCCTGGAATGCCAGGTCCGTAGTGGCCCTCAAGCGGAGCATGGCGTCCGGGTATTCCGGTGTCGAGAATCCGCTCTATTTCAAGGATAATACGGACATGCTCTTTGGAGATGCGAAGGATACTTTGTCCGCCGTGTTCGCCAAGCTCGGCTGAGCTCAAAAAACCAAATCCGTTCTCTATTCGCTTGCCCACGGGGCTTTGCATAAAAAAGATGGGGCATGCGCATTTTATTGTACGTCTTTGCCTGCTCGCTGATCGCTTCGCCCCTTCCGGGGCAGTCCGTATACAAGCCTAAGCTGGTAAACAGCAAGGACGGGGGGCACCATGATTTTCCGATGGGCGTGCTCGAGGCAACCGGTCGGCTCAAGGATGGGGAAAAGGAAATCCTCGTCATGGACGTCGGCAAAGGCGGAGCAGCCGAGACCGCTGGCCTAAAGGTTGGCGACCGGTTGATGATGATCGAGGGAAAGACACCGGATGCCTTTTCCAAGAAAACGGATACCGGACTGGAAGGCCCCCAAGCTCTTTTGGGTAACAGTCTGGATCGCAAATCGGCCTCTTCCAAGCCTCTACTCTCTCTGCGGATAAGACGGGACTCCGGGCAAGTGAACTTGACCATCGATTTGCCTAAGAGTTCCTCCTTTTCCTTGTCCCGTCCCCTTGCATGCCCGAAGCGTAAGTATTACCTTTCTGAAATCGCAGATCACTTGGTCGAGGTTCAGGAACAGAATGGGCGTTGGAAGCCCGGGGTAGGGGGGGATGCCGACGTTTACACCACTGCATTCTGTGGTTTGGTTCTGCTCGCCAACAATGATCCCGCTCACTTGTCCTCCATCAAGCGGGGAATTGAATTCGTAAAAAAGGCCAGCATCGATTCAATCGATCCGGACGACCCGAAGGTCGGTCCCAAGAACTGGCAGACCGCGGCCAACGGAATCCTTCTGGGGGAGTATCAACTGGCCACGGGAGACAAGACTTATTTCGAGGATCTGAAGGCCTGTTGTGATTTGCTGACCAAAAGAGTGACCGAAAAAGGAACCATGGGCCACCACTACTCCATTCCTTACAGCGGGGGCGGACTGATCGTGATCAACGTTCAGGCCCATCTGGCCTGGGCCCTGGCCGAGAAGTGCGGGTATCCGATTGATGAAAAGGCCTGGAATAATTCCGCTTCCGAAGTCCGTAAATCATTGGACCCGAAGACTGGAGCCTTGGGCTATTCCTCCCGGGCAACCTGGAGTCCTGATATCGCCGCCCGTACCGGTGCCATGGCCACTGCTCTTTCGGTTGCGGGGCGGGACAAGAAATTCACCTCCTCCCTTGCTGATGCCCTAGTCCGACTGAATGGACGGATGCGTCACGCTCACGCGATGTCTTCGATTGGTTTGATCTTCGGGTTTTCCGGAATCAAGGTCGGGTCTCCGAGGCGGTACTCGGAGGTGATGGAAACCTGGATGCCTTACCTCGAACTTTCCCGGCTGCCCCGTGGAGGGGCCGCTTTTTTCGGGGGGAAAAGAAATATCGGAGGCGACCAGTACCTGGGGCTCGCCTCCATCGGTAACGCCAGCGTCGGCATGATCCTCGCCAGTGCGCAAAACCGGCTCTTCATGCACGGCGGAACCCGCAAGGGTTGGTTCGGCAAAGCCAACTAAGAATTACCACCTCCCAACCTTCCACTTGCCATGTCAAAATACCTTTCGACCATTATTGTTTTGTTTGTTTTGTTCACCTTTGCCGGTGAGGCGGAAACGAAAAAGCCAAAGGAATCAACGAAGCAAACTTCAGGTGTTTTGGATCGACTGCACGCCAACTTGGATCTGACCTATGCGAAGTATGGAGACCGCACCTTGGAAATGGACCTTTACCGGCCGAAGGAGGTCTGGGGTGAATTGCCCGCAATCGTCTGCATCCATGGAGGGGGTTGGGCCAAAGGAAATCGTACGAGTCACGCAAAGATCGCTCAATCGTTGTCTGCCCGTGGTTACGTTACGGCCACCATATCTTACCGACTGAGCGGAGAGGCGCCATTCCCCGCCGCCATTCAAGATTGCAAAGCCGCGGTCCGTTTCCTGCGGGCCAATGCCAAGGGACTCGGAATCGATGCCGATAAAATCGGTGCCATCGGACTTTCCGCAGGCGGGCACTTGACCGCTCTCTTGGCTACCTCGCACGGGGTTGACGAGCTCGAGGGGAAAGGCGGTAATTCGGGCTACGGCAGTCGCATTCAGGCGGCCGTTCCGATGGGGGCCCAGACCGACTTTTTGTCCGAGCGTACCCGTGCGGTCTCTAAGCAACGGTTAATCTGGAAGCAGTTTATGGGTGGTTCTCAGGAAGAACGCCCGAAGGCGTACCGTCTCGCTTCACCGCTCGAACACATCGACAAAGACGACCCGCCTTGCCTGTTTATAACCGGGGAGACGGATGACGAGAGCACCCGGGCGGCGAAATTCAGAAAGCACCTGAGTGCCCATGGAGTATCTTCAGAGATTGAAGTGATAAAAGGAGCCCCGCATGGCTTCCTGACAAAGCAAGTTTGGTTTGATCAAATGATCGGTTCTGCGGATGACCACTTCAAGAAAACTTTTCGAGAAGCACAATGAGACAAAGACATTCATTGCCGGGAATTTTCCTGTCCATCTTCGCTTGTTACGGGAGTGAACAGTTGTAAAGCAATTGTTAAAAAGTTATAAAAAAGAGCCTAGTTGGTTGAAAGCTCCGCTCGGAAGCTGTAGAAGAATGTTTATCAGATCCCTATTTTGCGTCCTTGTCCATATTACCATTGGATGGGTTACATCACCTGCCTTTGGAGAAGTTTCCGTCGGAGAAAAGCTTTTTGCCCTCAAAGTGAAGCCTCTCTTCGCTCAGAAATGCATGGCTTGCCACGGGGACGAACCCAAGAAGATTAAGGGCGATCTAGACATGCGCACGCGCGAATCGCTTCTTCTCGGCGGGGAAACCTACGAGGATGAAGTCCTGATTCCCGGGAAGGGAGAAGAAAGCTTTCTTTATATACTTTCCACCCGGGTGGAGGAAGGCATGGAGATGCCCCCCAAGGAAGCCGACAAGTTGACGGAAGAGCAGACTTGGGGGATTCGGGACTGGATTAACGAAGGAGCGCCCTGGCCAAGTCAAGAACGGGTTGCCATGATTCAAAAAAAGTATGCCGAAGGGGAACAGGTGGTCACCTCGAAGGCTCTGTCCGATGATTGGCAGAAGCGTCGCTACGAAACCAAGAAACTTTGGGCGTACCGTCCTCTGAAAGTGGAAAAGGTTCCCGAGGACGAACACCCCGTCGACTGGTTTGTGAATCGCAAACTTAAGGAAGCCGGGCTTGATCCCGCTCCCGATTCGTCGCCTCTCGAATTGTATCGGCGTATGTCCTTCGGGTTGACGGGTTTGCCCCCCGGTCGCCTTGAAGCGATCAAGTTTGAACGCGAGTTCGGCAACTCTCACGATGCGCTTCTTGCTCATGCCCAAGAGTTGATGGCCTCTCCACATTATGGAGAACATTTCGCGAGGCATTGGTTGGACGTCGCCCGCTATGCCGACTCCGCCGGGTTTGCCAACGACTATGCCCGGCCCAACGCATGGCGCTACCGCGATTACGTCATACGCTCCTTTAACAACGACAAACCCTACGACCGTTTCGTGAAGGAACAGGTTGCAGGGGATGAGATGGATCCAACCAACTCCGAGAATCTCGTGGCCACCGGATTCTTGCGCATGGGCCCATGGGAACAAACGGGCATGAGCGTGTTCAAGGAAACCCGCCAGATGTGGTTGGACGACGTTACGGACTCCGTGGGTCAGACTTTTCTTGCCCACGCCATGCAATGCGCCAAGTGCCACGACCACAAATTCGATCCTGTCCCAACCCGTGATTACTATGGAATGATGGCTGTTTTTTCGACCACTCAGTTTGCCGAACGCAAGGCTCCTTTTCTATCCTCGGAGTCCAAGGAGGGCTTTGACACTTTCGCCCAGCTGATCCAATCCAAGGTTTCTTCCTATGAGAAGCAGAAAAGAAAACTTGCCCAAAAGATCAACCAATTGAAAAAGGCGGAGACCGGTAATGCCAAAGTCGGGGACAACGGATTGGATCCCGGAGACGAAGCATCCCAATCGCGCATTTTCAAAAACCTGATCCGTCACCGCATCGAACTCGATCGCGTCGAGCCGGTTACGCATGCAGTTTACACGGGGAAGACCGTTCCAATGAAAAACGTTCAAGGCCGATTGAACATACCCGAAGATCCTTGGGCAAAGGGTTATCTTGATCCGGACGTCATCTATGACGGAGGCAGCGTCTATGCCCAGGGGGAGGCAGTGCGTCCAGGTGGTTTGAGCGCCGCCGAATCCCTTGGTGGGATGACCCCCCGTCCTTTCCCCGCAGACAAAGGCAAGCGTAGGTTGGCCCTTGCCGAATGGATTGTGAACGAGAAAAACCCGCTGACCGCCCGGGTCATGGTCAACCGGATCTGGTCCTGGCATTTTGGGCGTGGGATTGCCGGTAACCCCAACAATTTCGGTGGAACCGGCGAGTTGCCGACTCATCCCGCCTTGCTCGATTACTTGGCGGACTGGTTCATGAAGAACGGATGGTCGGTCAAGAAGCTCAATCAATTGATTCTGTCCTCCGAGACCTACCGTCGAAGCAGTCGGCACCCCGACTCCGATTCGTTGGAGAAAAAAGACCCCAAGAGGCTCCTCTTCGCGAGCTTTATTCCTCGTCGTTTGGTTGCGGAGGAGATTCGCGACGCGATGTTGTTGGCAAGTGGCGAGCTGAATTTCAAGGTTGGAGGAATCCCCGCCCGGCCCGACCTTAATCCGGAGGTAGCTTTTCAACCCCGCCAAATCATGGGGGGAACCGCATCCGTCTATGAGCCGGATCCTTTGCCAAGCCAAAGAAACCGGCGGACGATTTATGCCGAGAGGATCCGCGGCTTGCGTGATCCCTTTCTGGAGGCATTCAACCAACCCGGTCCCGAAGCCTCCTGCGAACTCAGGCAAACTTCCACCGTTGCCCCGCAGGCCCTGACGCTCTTGAACGCGGAGGAAGTTCATGACCGAACCTTGGCCTTCGCCGCCCGTCTCCTCAAAGAGAGGAAGAAGGAACCGGCCGTCATTCAGAGAGCCTTTGCCCTTGCCCTCGGGCGTTCCGCTTCCGCGGACGAGCTGTCGGCTTGCATCGAACGTTGGAAGCAGGCCACCGCGGCTGAGAAAGAAAAGGCGCCCGTCTCCAAGACCTATTCCCAAAAAATCAAACGCACCGTGATGGCCGAAAAGACGGGTGAACCCTACGACTTCTGGGAGATTTTACCGGTCTACGAAACTTACCAACCCGACCTTCAGGGCAGTGAGGTGGATGCCAGAACCCGTGGGCTTGCCCATGTTTGCTTGGTTATCTTCAACTTGAACGAGTTCTCCTATCTTGATTAAATGAAGCCCGAAGCATGAGTATCCACAAGCCCAACTTGGTTGCCAACCTTACCCGCCGCGAAGCCCTTTATGGACTCAGCGGAGGGCTTGGTTCGCTGGCTTTTGCCTCCATGCTTCAGGCCGAGGGGGCTCATTCCATTGGATCGCATCACCCGGCCAAAGCCAAGCGCTGCATTTTTCTGATGATGGAGGGAGGGCCATCCCATATCGACACTTTCGACCCCAAGCCCGCCCTCACTAAACGCCACTTGCAGAAATTCAAGCGAAGCGGAGACAAGGAGAGCGCCATGTCCTCGGGGGAGCGCTATTTCGTACAAAGCCCCTTTGATTTCATCAAGGCCGGCAAGTGCGAGGCAGATGTTTCCGCGGAATGGCACCACTTGAAAAACCACGTCGATGACTTGTGCTTTTACCGGGGTTGCCAAGTCGAGTCCGTCAACCACCCGACGGCCTGTTATCACGTTAATACGGGGAACCGTTTCGGAGGGGATCCGGCGGTCGGTTCCTGGGTTACCTACGGTTTGGGAACGCTCAATGACAATTTGCCCGGCTTCGTAGTCCTTCCCCGCAACAGTTATCCTCAAGGCGGAGCCTCCAATTGGTCCAACGGTTACTTGCCTGCCGATCATCAGGGGACCCCACTGCGTCCCGAGGGCAGTCCGATTCTCGACCTGCATGCTCCCGCCGGGGTGACCCGCAAAGACCAGCGCCACAATTTGGACCTTCTCGCCAAGCTCAACGGCAAGCATTTCAAGGCCCGTCCGGATCAGGGGGAACTCGATGCCCGCATGTCCTCTTACGAATTGGCCTATCGCATGCAGATGGAAGTGCCGGGTATTCTCGACCTGAAGGGCGAAACCAAAAAGACCAAGGAGGCGTATGGCATCGGGGACTCCAAGACGGATTCCTTCGGCCGTAAGTGCCTCCTCGCCCGCCGCCTGGTGGAGAAGGGCGTGCGCTTCGTTCAGGCCTATGCCGGGAACTGGGATAGCCATGACTACATCGAACGGGCTCACGGCTCACTTATTCGCTCGGTCGACAAACCCATCGCCGCCTTGCTCGGCGACCTCAAGGAACGGGGTTTGTTGGAGGATACCTTGGTGGTTTG
>TARA_B100001057_G_scaffold391566_1_pt1 | contig 18967 bp, 26 predicted proteins | sample TARA_B100001057 | Tara Oceans TARA_B100001057 (sample SAMEA2621839) | marine metagenome | biome: marine biome (ENVO:00000447); feature: surface water layer (ENVO:00002042); material: "saline water (ENVO:00002010), including plankton (ENVO:xxxxxxxx)" | depth 5 m
AACAATCCAAGTGAATTAGCAACGTTTATTAGTTTGACTATACTTGCTATAGTATTAATTCCAATAGCATTTGTAAAATTAGGAGAGTGGCTGTAATGAGAAGTATATGGATAACATTTAGTAAAGAAGGTATCCACTTCTATCCAGGAGCGGATACAGATCCTAAATTAGCAACAGGCGATTGGGACGATGTAAGTTTTTTAGGGTATAAACACAGACATATATTTCATTTTAAAGTATGGATAGAAGTGTTTCATGATGACAGAGACATCGAGTTTATACAGTTTAAAAGATGGCTTGAAAGATTATATAACGATGACGTTATACAACTTAATAACAAGTCATGCGAGATGATCGCAGATGATTTGGCGGAACAGATACAGAACAAGTATCCAGGCCGTTGGGTAAAAATTTCAGTAGCAGAAGATAATGAAAATGGTGCTGAAATGGACTATCCTGCACAACTAGAACCTAAAGTTGGAGATCCAATTGAAGATGATAGTATGCAAGGATGTTAAACTTTAAGTAAAGGAGAAAAATATGGAAACACATTTAAAATTAAAAGCACTAATGGAAGAATACATTATGGAACAAGATAAGTTCGAAAATAATGGTGTAAAAGCGGCCGCCACAAGAGCAAGAAAGGCCCTTATGGAAATTAGTAAACTAACAAAAGTTAGACGTGGTGAAATCCAAGACAAAAAGAATTCAATGTAATGACTGAAGAAGAGAAGAAAAAACCTAAAAAGATTAGTAAAGCAGAAGCAGATAAAAATAATGACTATGCTCAAAGTCTTGACGATGAGATTACTCACGTTGTAGACTACGGAGAAGGTTTAGGAGAAGAAGATGAGTAAAATTATTTACATACCTTTAGAACATATAGATGGTAGATATACTGTTCATATGGATAGAGATATTGAAAAATATTTACAAGATAATAATCTTGAGTATGTAAAAGTAATGCCTACTTATGAAACTCCTCCTCTTCCTGAAGGACAATTTTTAAATGCGGCCTTTACTAGTAAGTTTAAATCTTTACAAATGGCAGAAATATCTGCTATGTTTGAAAGAGGAGAAATTGCAGATGGTGATAAATTCTTCTTTAGTGACATTTGGTTTCCTGGTATAGAAAATATTGCCTATATGAAATACTTCAATAAAATTGATGTAAAGATTACAGGTATTATTCATGCAGGAAGTTTTACAGACACAGATTTTGTTCGCGATATGGAACGTTGGGCAAAGAATTTTGAGGATATTATATTTGATATAAGTGATACAATTTTTTGTGCAAGTGAATTTATTAGACAAGATATAATTAAAAAACGTATCGTGAGCCCTGACAAGTTAGTTGTTACAGGATTGCCTGTAGACTACACAGGGCTCGATTCACACAAAGGCCAACAAAAAGAAAACATTGTTATCTTTAATGGCAGAATTTGTGATGAAAAACAACCTTGGTTGTTTGATGAATTAGCAAAACAAGTTTCTGAAAGAGTTGATGTTCCTGTTAGATTTGTGAAGACACAGGAAGAAAACTTATCCAAGGAAGAGTATTATGCTCTGCTTGGTAAAAGTAAGGCTATAGTAAGTTATGCCTTACAGGAAAACTTCGGTTTCGGTGTTGCTGAAGCCGTGTATTTAGGTTGTACGCCTGTACTTCCTAATAGGTTAGTATATCCAGAGTTGTATCCAGACTTTAAACTGTTCGACAGATTTGAAGAAAGTGTGGATATGACTGTAGAGGCTATAACTAACTATAATTTTAATGGAGCCGTTGCTTGTGATTCACAGCAAGTACTTGGTTCCTGGTTTAGTGAGAAATAATGAATAATGAAGAAAAAACTATTTTAGTTACTGGTGGTAGTGGTTATATAGGTACTGTTACTTGTAAACTACTTGTGGATTCAGGCTATAATGTTATTAATATTGACAGAGTTAAAAATAAACAGGAAGGAGTTACGCAATATCCTTTTGATATAGATAACCATCAACTTAAAGGCGTTATAGAATTAACAAAGCCAGACGCAATCATTCATCTAGCGGCAGATCATAGTGTGCCTTTAAGCATTACAGATCCTGCTTCTACTTATGGCAATAATGTAGCAAACACAATATCACTTTTAAATCATTCTATTAATGCAGGAGTTAAGCATTTTATTTTTAGTAGTTCTAGTTCTGTTTACGGAGATTCAGAAACTATATTAAATGCAGAAAGCGATATTCCTAATCCTAAAACACCTTATGGTAGGAGTAAATTAATAATAGAAAATATTTTAAAAGATTATGCTGATGCATATGAATTAAATTTTGCTAGTTTAAGATATTTTAATGCCGCAGGTAGTTACGAAGGTTTAGGATATAATCTTAATCCTAAACAACATTTAATACCTATTTTAGTACATTCTAGTCTTAATGATGAAGAATTTACTATTAATGGAGACGATTACGAAACTCCTGATGGTACCTGTGTAAGAGATTACACTCATGTTTTTGATGTAGCATCTGCTCACGTATCAGCATTAAATTACTTAATGGACGGAGGAGACAGCAACATATTTAATATTGGTGGTGGCTCTGGAAGTAGCATTAAACAAGTTATTGCAGAAGTAGAAAAACAATTAGATAAAGACATTAATGTAAAAGTTGGTCCAAAAAGAGATGGAGATGCTGAAAGAACAGATGCTAATATTGTAAAAGCATTTGAAATGTTAGGCTGGGAACCACAACATACATTAGAGGAAATTGTTGCTGATGAAATTGCATATCAGTCTAAAAAATAAATTGACATTAGGTAGAATAATGTTATACTGTAACTATGGATAAATTATATTACTCATACAACGACATGACTTCTGATTGCAGAATACTTGCAAGGGAAATGGCTCATGATAATTATAAGCCTGATGTTGTAATAGGTCCTGGTAGAGGTGCATATCCTTTTGGTGTAATGTTAAGTCACTACTTTGAAGTTCCATTTGAAGCATTTAGATGGCAAACAAGAGACGGAAACATCGAAGATTCCGAGACTTTGAAACATATTTTGTCTAAATACATTAGTAAGAATATTTTAGTTGTAGATGATATTAATGATTCTGGTAAAACATTACATGGAATATATTCTGTAATTAAAGATTTTGATAGTAAAGAAAATAAAAATATGTTCTCTTTACATGAAGGTATTAAATTTGCTACTTTATTTGATAAAGATAGCAGTGAATTTAAAGATGTAGAATTTACGGCAAATAAAGTATTGCCAGAACAGGAAAGATGGATAGTCTTTCCTTATGAGGAATGGTGGAAATAGGAGATTTAAATGGGGAAAAGTGATGAAATAAGAGCAAGACTACAAGAAGCAGGTGCAAAGTTTTGGGCAGGAGATAATATTAGTGAATTTATCGAGCCTGGAGACAAAGAAGCACTTATTGAAGAACTATCAGTAAAGTTTGAAGATGTTCTTAAAAGTTTAGTTATAGATACTGAAAATGATCCTAACAGTATGGACACAGGAAGGCGTCTTGCAAAAATGTATATAAATGAACTTATGTCTGGCAGATATGAGCCTATGCCAAAGGCTACTGCATTTCCTAATGATACAGAAGAAGCATATAAAGGTATGCTTGTAGTAAGAAGCGAACTTACTAGTATGTGTTCGCATCATCATCAAACAGTAAGAGGAACAGCATATATTGGCATTATTGCAGGGGCAAAACTTATTGGATTGTCTAAATATACTAGAATAGCACAATGGTGTGCTAGTAGAGGTACTTTACAGGAAGAACTTGCTACTGATATTGCCAGAGAGATTATGAAAGCAACAGGCAGTAATGATGTAGGTGTTTATGTACAAGCAACACACGGTTGCGTTGAGAACAGAGGTGTTATGGCACATAGCAGTTTAACACAAACTACAGTATTAGAAGGCAGATTTATGGAAGATGCCTCAACTAAGAAAGAATTTTTCGATAATATAAAATTACAACAAGAATTTTCGTGTAACAAATAATGAGTAATATAAGCAATCTAAATGGTACACTTGTTATAGGGAAATTAAAAGTTCCTGTAAGAAATGTTACAGATAATATTTTAGATAGAAATCCTATAGAAAAAATTAAACAAAAATTTCCTATCTCAGAACAAGAAATATTCGAATGTTTAGATGCTATTGCAGATCATGACACAATAGATATACATGATAGATTAGTTGTAGTAAATCAAAGTGTAAATCCTGATGATATAATTTTAGCAACAACAAGTATAGCAGACACAATATTTTTAAAAGTGTTGCAAATGGGAAGGAATACAAATATAAATATTAGTGATATAAATGATTTATATGATGTAGGATTTAGACAAATTGCAATAGAGTCGTATGAAGATAAATTGCATGGAGATAACTCACTAGAGGAAATTAGCGATATACATAGTATAGTAAATAGTGCTATTAGTAATGCAGTTCCAGATATAGAACCAAGTACAATATTACAATTTTTAAAAGAAGAATGACAAACGTAAAATACAGTGAAACATTTTTTTCAGCACAAGGGGAAGGCAAGTATGTCGGTATTCCTAGTTTGTGGATGAGATTTTTCCTATGTAATTTACAATGTAATGGGTTTGGGCAGGAAGATCCTACAAATCCAGAAACATATGACCTGCCTTATGAAAAAATAGATATTACAAATATAGATAATGTTTTTGATTTGCCTGTATTTGATAAAGGGTGTGATAGTTCATATACATGGGCAAAGAAATATAGCCATTTAATTACAGATAAAACTGTAGAAGAAGCATGTGATGAACTTACTGCACTTTTACCTACAGGAAAATTTTTACATCCAGATACAGGTCAAGAAACACATATGGTATTTACAGGTGGAGAACCTATGCTTAAACCTACACAACCTGCAATGATGGGAGTATTAGATGAGTTTGAGAGAAGAGGTAATATGCCTAATTATGTAACAATAGAAACAAATGGTACTAGGCCTATTGGTGACGAATTTGCTAATTATATACAAAATTGGTCAGCAAATGGCAGGGAATGGTATTGGAGTTTAAGTCCAAAACTATGGAGTACTGCTGGAGAGCAATCTAAAAAAGCAATCAAGCCTGAGGTTATAGGAAGATATGCTGAAGTTAGTCCACACGGTCAATTGAAGTTTGTAGTAAATGGCACAGACGAAAGTTGGAAAGAGGTGGAAGAAAATACTAAAATGTTTCGTGAAGCAGGTTGCGACTTTCCTGTATGGATTATGGGAGTAGGTGGAACATTTGAAGGCTTAATACAAACAGAGGCCTCTATTGCCGATGAAACCATTAAACGTGGATACTATTATACAAGTAGAGTTCATGTACACATATATGGTAATGCAATAGGAAAATAAGGAGATAATATGAAAAATAAATTTAGTATAAGAGAAAAAATATTTTTTTCTCCATGGGCGATGTTAAGTGTCTTTATTTTAGGCATAGCATTAATGAATGTTGTAGCATTTGCAGATCATGACACAGATAATTATGAAAGGCAAAAAGCAAATATAGATATGGCCAATGATGGTATTGTAGGTCATACTGAACATGGTATTCCAGTACTAGAGTCAGAGATTGATGCAAAAGAAGATTTAAAAGGCTCTAGGGAATATATTGCAAAAGGTTTAAGAACACTAGATATAGATGTTACATTACAAAAAGGTCTTAAAGTGGTAGTTCTTAATGAAAATACATTAGAACTTTATATGGGAGAGGAAGTATATACAATTTTAGTAAGTTGTGTAAAAGCAGGAACTCCTTTAAAGGAAAGTTTAACACCAATAGATTTTTTCGATTGGGCAGTAGCAGGTTCTATTACAACAGGATCGATTGCATTAGTTACTAGAAATCCTGTTAAGAATTTTGGAAATCCTAAAATTAAAGAAATGATAAAAAACAATGATGCAAGATTAAAAAATTGGGACTTTAATCCTAGAACTTGTACTGTTGTTGGAATACAAGTAAAATCTATAGAAACACCTATACCTACAGAAGCAGTAAGAGGATAATATGGCAAAGAAAAAGAAACTTCCGTTCAGTATGATGCCTGCCAGTTGGGGTCTTAGTGGTAAGACTCGTGCAGTAGCAGAAGCAGAATATTATTATGACGGAGAAGAGTTAGAAGAAGTTTTAGCAGAAATAAATGCAGAAACTGATGAGGATAAAGAACTCGCAAAACTAGACGTCCAACTTAAAAATGAAAAAATTGGACAGTACGAATATGATAAGGCCGTAGCAGAGTTGCAAAAAAGGCCATATGTAAATGTTCTTAAACTAGATGTAAATCCTGAGAATGCAAAAGCAGGATATATGGAATTAGATTGGAACGATCATTTTGTTAAGTTTTTACATCAAAATGGATATACTGGAGAAAATGATGAAGCAGTTGTAAACAAATGGTTTAATGATGTTTGCAGAACTGTTTTACTACAAGAAATGGCGGACCAAGATTATGGTTTACAAGATCAATTAGGAATGGAAGGACAAGATGTCGTCATCAAACAATCTGGAAACGACAGCGAAAATTAAACTTGCAGAATTATCTGCTAAGTTAGATTTCGTTATTAAAGAGGTTATAGAGGAAATGAGTCCACAAGAGGTTAGTCATATTTTAGAAAACTACTCTAAGTTTTTAACTTATGACTTGAAAAGAAATTTTGAAGAAAAACGTGAAAAAGACTTGAAAGAATCGCCTTTTGATGCTATAATAAATGAAGACTTAGGTATTAATACAAAGGAATTATAATTGACTATGAGTAAAACTTATATATTAGTAGATAGCCTTAATATGTTTATGAGAGCAAAACATGTAGGCGGCGGAAGAGATATAGACATGAGAGTGGGTATGGCTATGCACATCATGTTTAATAGCATTAAAAAAGTATGGCGAGAGTTTAACGGTGATCATGTTGTTATGTGTTTAGAAGGCAGAAGTTGGAGAAAAGACTTTTATATACCTTATAAAGCAAACAGAAAAGTCACAATGGATCAACGTACGCCTAAACAAATGGAAGATGATGAATTATTTTTTGAAGCATATGATGATATGGTACAGTTTTTTAATGCTAAAACAAATTGTAGTGTCATACAACAGTCTAATGCAGAAGCAGATGATTTGATTGCTACTTGGATACAACAACACCCAGAAGACAAGCATGTTATTATAAGTACAGATAGTGACTTTTACCAATTATTAGACGATAATGTTATTCAATATAATGGTACTACAGACCAAATTGTAAGTTTAGAAGGATTTAAAAATGCTAAAACAGGAGAAACTGTTATAGATAAGAAAACAAATGAACCTAAAAAGGCAATAGATCCTGAATTTGTATTATTTGAAAAATGTGTTAGAGGAGACAGTTCAGATAATATTTTTAGTGCATACCCAGGTGCTAGAAGTAAAGGAACAAAAAACAAAACAGGGATTTTAGAAGCCTATAATGATAGAAACACAGGTGGATTTAATTACAATAACTTCATGTTACAACGTTGGGTAGATCATGAAGAAGTAGAACACAGGGTAAAAGACGATTTCGAAAGAAATAAAATTTTAATTGACTTGACAGCACAGCCTGATGAAGTTAAAGCAGAAGCAAAACAAATAGTTGCTGATGCAGTAAACAAGGAACCTGCTACACAAGTTGGAATACATTTTATGAAGTTCTGTTCTAAATGGAACTTACAAAGAATGAGCGATGATGCAACTGCTTATGCTGAGTTTTTAAATGGACAAGTTAGATAAAGCAGTTAGAAGATTAACAGACGATTGGCCAAGCAATCCGTTTTGGATATATACTACTCCAGATCGTGGCAGTCGTGTGTATAGAGCGATGAGAACAGATGTTTGTCCTGAACATTTTAAAGATATTCATGGACAACCAATAAAACAATTATACTCTATAGACGGAACAGTAGTTGCTGTAGATCAGGACTATGGAACACAGGAGAAAACACAATGGCAAAAATAAAAAATAAAGCACAATTACAGCAAATATCAGATGTGGCTTGGCTTGTAAGACAAGGTCCTAGAAAGTTAGGTATCTTAAATAAAGATATACAAGAGCATTTCTTTTACATTACAGGGAAAGAATTTGTGGCATTGAATGACGAGCAAGAAGTTACTGACTATTTTGGTAATGTAAATCTATTTAATGAACAAATAGATATGCCTGAAAACTTTATAGAAGAATTTTACATTAAAGGACACAAAGTAGATTATCCTAATCCACACCCTATAGATTTTGGGCACCCAGATTATAATCCAGATGTGCCTTTGTTTAGTAAAACTTCTGATAGTGATATATACTATGCGGCAGGTTGGTACTGTATTAAGTTTGATAAAGGCTGGAAACATGCTAACGGTCCTAAGTATTCTACTATTGTAAATTATGGATTTGAAGGTCCATATAAAACAGAAATGGAATGTAGGCAGGCCTTAAAACTTCTTAATAAACAATTAAGAAAGCAAGGTGAGTGAATATAAAGAATTAGAACTTCCAGAAGGTTACGGTTATAATTGTATTTTTAAACATCAAATTAATACTAGACAATACGGACTTTCTGCAAGCCTAATTCCTAAAATACATAAACTCTCAGAAGGTAAATGGGGATGGCATTTTAGGCCACACTCAGATATGGATTACAATAGCGATCAGTGGTATGAAAAACAAACTTGTTATTTAAGTTTTGAAAATCAAACTGATCTAATTAATGTTAAACTATTAATAGAATATAATAAATAATAATATGAAAGTAGAAATTTGGAGTAAACCTGAATGTCCTTATTGTGATATGGCTAAGGCTGTATGTGAACAAAAAGGATTTGATTACACTTATAAAATGCTTTTTCAGGATTTTACAAGAGAAGAATTAATGGAAAAATTTCCTACTGCTAGAACATTCCCTCAAATCGTTGTTGAAGGGCAATCAATAGGCGGTTTTACTGAGTTTAAAGCACTTGTTGATAAGCAAGATACATAATATTAACAACAGTTTTAATCGCAAAATAAGATAAATAAGTGTATAGGAGACTATACACATGAGCAGACCTAAACCAACAATATTGCTAGAAGCAATTAATAAACAAACTTACAAGGCAGAGCAAGTGCTAGAAGCAGACGCGATTTATAGTGTCTTCTACAAAGACACACCTATAAATTTAAGAACTTTACATACTCTAGTAAGTTACCCAGGACCTAAATATAAAAAAGTATCTTTTAGTAATCCTGGCCATGCTTTTAACTTAGCAGAAAGATTAAACAATATTTTTTCTTGTGAAGATTTCAAGGTATGTAAAATGGTTAAAGGCCCGGAAGTCTCTGAAGATGAACTCAAAAAGTGATCAACCATTACAATACAAAGTAATAGATACCATTTACAATATTATAAAAGAAGGATTACTAAAAAATTCTTCTAGAATTCCTGGTATTCCTAAAAACAGCAAACATTACAAAACATTTAAATCTATCCCTAAAGATAAATTAGGATATAAGATATTCAGCAATTTCAGAATACGCAGAGGCAAACCAGAAGGCTTAAGATTAACTCATTTAGGTAATGAACTACTTAAACGTAACTTTGAATATTTTGAATTTAATCATGCTATAGAGCCAACACCTAGAATGTATCTTGTTTTAGACAATCAAATGCATTGGCCTTATTATTTTACAAAGAAAAAAATGGTCTTATATAATCGTGAAGATGCTAGTTGGTATAAACTTAATGGAAACGACATAGAATCTTTTATAGATATTATACAATAAAAAAATTAAAAAAAATTTAAAAAAGGTGTTGACAATATCTGTTTTTGTGCTATAGTATATACATAATTTAAGGTAAGGAGTAAATTATGGAAACATTAAAAACTAGAGCATCTGAAGTAAAGCCTATCATAAAGAGGGCACTTCAAGTAAACAGACCTATTTTTATCTGGGGAGCACCAGGAATAGGTAAATCAGAACTTGTTGAACAAATTGTTAGTAGTGGCGAGATTGGAAATGCTACTATGATAGACATGCGTTTAGCACTTCTTGAACCAACTGACCTAAGAGGTTATCCTTTTAGGAATCCAGAAAACAACTTAATGGAATGGAGTCCTCCAAGTGACCTGCCTAGCGATGAATTTGCTAGTCAGTTTGATACTGTAGTACTTTTTCTAGATGAGTTGAATTCAGCACCTCCTAGTGTACAGGCGGCGGCTTACCAATTAGTTCTTAACAGAAAAGTAGGACAATATGTTTTACCTGATAATGTTAGAATTGTTGCGGCAGGTAACCGTGAGACAGACAGAGGTGTAACTTTCCGTATGCCGGCACCGTTGGCAAACAGATTCCGTCACATCAATATGGACGTCAATTTTGACGATTGGCAACAATGGGCGGTTAATAATAATATACATCCTGATGTTGTAGGTTACTTAACTTACAGTAAAGGAGACTTATTTGACTTTGACGCAAAATCTAGTTCTCAAGCATTTGCAACTCCAAGAAGTTGGACTTTTGTAAGTGAAATGCTAGGAGCAGATGGATTTGATAGTGCAAGTAATTTTGAGCAAAAAGCAGAAATTTCAGGTGCTATTGGAGAAGGCATGGCAATTAAATTTGTAGAACACAGAAAAGTTGCACAACATTTGCCTAATCCTGATCAGGTATTAGACGGTAAAGTAAGCAAACTGGATAGTAAAGTTAGTTCAGAAATTAGTGCAAAATACTCGTTAGTAGTAGGACTTGCATATGAACTTAATGAGAGATATCAAGAAAATGATACAGTCTTCTCAGATGAGTTGAAAAAAGGACTTAACAATATTGTAAAGTTTAGTTTTGATAACTTTGAACCAGAAATGGTTGTGTTCTTGTTTAGAACTATTATGAAGGATTATCAAATCAAGTTTAATGTTAGAACTGATCTTACTGAAGATTTAAGGGAGACTTTCAGTAAAAGGTACATTAAATACATCGTATAATGCGATTTAAAATCCTTGTGCGCCTACCTATGTTACTCCCTACCTAAGGCACACGGATTTTAGAAGGCCCCTCAACGGGGCCTTTTTTTTGACTAATTAACCTTGTGGTTGATTAGGGTCTTCTGCAGGTGCATCTGCACTTGCGTCAAAACCTGGCTCTTGAACTGCTGGTGCTTCAACATGCTCTTCTGCTGGTGCAGGTTCTACATGTTCTACATGCTCTACATGTTCCTCTACAGGTGCAGGTTCAACATGCTCTTCTGCTGGTGCAGGTTCTACATGTTCTTCTACCGGCATATCTGCAGGTGCTTCGCTTTCAATTACATGCTCTTCAACATGTACACAGGCTTCCTCTTCAACATGAACTTCCGCATGGTCCTCATAAGCATGATCAAAATTATCTGCTGGGTAGCAATTAGGATCTTCTTCTGCCATTTGGCATGGTACATATGCCCATGTCATTGCTTCTTCTTCTGCCTTAGCATTTTGATGTTCCATAAGTTCGTTGTATAGATCTCTAGCACTTTTTCTTTTATCTAATTCTATACCTAATGCACGACCTTCAAGTTCCATCATATGCTTTACTTCTTTCTCCATTGCAGATGCTTGATGATGTAAATCTTCAACCATCTGAATCATTGATTCTGAATAATACATAAAATTCTCCTGTTGTTTATGTGTATATACATAAAAATTTGCAAATTTCTGTGTGGGATTGTTTGTGATGTACCTGTATTTATATGATTTTACTTGACATTTATAAATTATTTGCTATAATATATTAATAATTTAAGGTAAGGAGTAAATTATGATAGAGATATTACAAGAGGTTACTGATTGGGGTAAGTACAAGGTAAACAATGGCATTTACCATATCAACTCTGCAGGAAAACTAATAGCATATCAACCAAATATAGATTCAGAGGTACAAGTTTTAAATGTGCCTAGCACACAATTTAGCAAATCAAGACGTAAGTTTAAAAAGATAGGCGAACGACCTGAAGAATTAGAAAGCCATATTATACAGGTTACAGGTTCTAAAGGAAACATATATCATATAGATACTGAAAAGGGCACTTGTACATGTCCTGGATTTACTTTTAGGGGGAATTGTAAACATGTTAAAGAATATTGCTAGTATTTTAATTATAATAATATTGACTGCCTGTGCTAGTAGTGGAGGCGGCACATCAACAGAAGCACCTACACCTCCAACAAGCGGAGGAACAACGACAAACACTGACAAACGTATTCCTTTTGAGGATTGGGAAACAGTTAGGAGTTTGGATATAGACGGTTATAGTGATGAAATTAAAATTGTTCATACTATGACTCCGTTTACTACAACAGGATTACCAGCACCAACAGACAAATTTAAAATTGCAGACTATGGATTTTTACAAACAACAATATATGGGCAACATAATGGTTGTGATGATTGTGGTGAAGAAAGCAATAATCCTACTGCATTTGTATCAGATGGCATGGTAAGACAAGCAGATTTAAATGGAGACGGGCATTGGGACTTTTATTTATGGATGTGGTATGGGGGAGATAAGGAATATGTTCCTGAAACTACCTTAATGGCTTGGATAAATGATGGTACAGGACACTTTGAATTAAGACAAGACTTATTTGAAGGAGGTGCTCCATGTTTAAACGGAGGAGGCCAAAATTTACAATTTACTACACAACAATTACAAGGTGATCCTTTTAGAGATTGTGGTTGGAGTGGAACGTTTAGAAATCCTGCAGTAGCAGATTTCAATGGGGACGGTATAGATGATTTTTTTGCAGTAAGTAAATTGATACTTAGTAATAATGGTAAATTAGTTGATGTAAGTCATACAAATCTACCACACGATTTCTTTTTTAATACAGACATTGGACCTATTTTTACACATGAAATTACAATAGGAGATAGTGAAGGAGACGGAGATATTGATATATTTTTACCTGTTAATACATATACTTGGGATCACAAACAAGTACCATTTACAATGTTAATAAATGACGGCACAGGTAACTTTTCAGTAAATCAAAATTTTCCACTTATTCCAGAGCCTTATACAGTTGGACTTGACCACAGTAATAGATTATGGGCAACCACGGCCGCAGTTGGAGATTTTGACAACGATGGATACGGAGATGTTTCTGTTGGCTGGTTTAATCCTAAATTGGCTAGAGAATATGGCTTTGGAGAAACATTTGAAAATAGTACAGGTGCAGTATTTTTTAATGACGGCACAAATGATTGGAGGAATAGGCCTTGGTTAGAATTACCTAATAATTTTTATGGTGAAAATGGTAATGCTAATAGTATGGCAGTAATAGACTTTAATGGAGATGGCTTTTTAGATATTGTTGTAGCAAGTACTAAAAATAATCCATATTATCAAGGAAGAATGATACAGTTTTTTCTTAATAATGGAGGAAACAGTTTTACAGATGTTACATCTCAATATGGAGATACTACATACGCAAACGGAGGTTTAAATAATCCTAACCTATGGAACGGTGAAGGACACCTAACTATTGTTGATTTTGATAATGATGGAGATCTAGATATAGTTGATAGTAATAGTGAAACTTATGTTTTACTAAATGACGGAGATACATTTACATTATATAATGACTTTCCTAGATTTGCAGACGGACATCAATATCATCCTGTAGAGATAGATGGAGAACATTGGTATGATTTTATTGGTTGGAGATATAATGATTCTAATAGTCATAGGACTGCAACATTTTTTCAAGTATTAGATCCTCCATTTGCAGAAATGCAACATGATATTGTAACTAAACCTTTAGGATATGCAGACAGTATTTTTAGAAGTACAATGATTTTAAATGATCTAAGGAATCAAACAAAAGGAAATAATTTATTTGGTAAGGTAGTTGATAATACTAATATGTTAGGCTATAGTTATTCTAATAATAATGGATATGGGTTGTATGTAGCAGATTATTCTGGTAATTATAATGGAAGTGTAATTGGTTTCGATTATGAAGGAGACGATAATGTCCATGCAGGACTTAGTTTAAGCAGTAATGAATTTGTAGGCTACAATAAAACTAAATGGTATGGCACAGGTAAAGCAAATTTAAAAACAGAAAGTATTAACATGTTTATTGAATATACACATGGTTTTTCAGATTCTTTATTTGGTAAAATAGGACTAACAATACATCAAAGTAAAGTAAAAGAGTTTACAGAAAAACAAAGTTCATTTAATGTTCATGTAGACGAGTTTGATATGACTGTGGGGAGTTTGTTTGCAGATATTGGAAAAGTATTTAAAACTGATATAGGTACTACTTACATTTCGCTTGGTGCTGAATATTACGAAACAAGTGAAGTAGATATTATATTTTCTAACAATCCTTTCTTAAATTATAATGATTTAATTTATTCTCATAAAGAGGACATGTATGTTGGCAAGTTTGGACTTACACATACTTTTGGTATATTTTATATTACTGCTGAATTAGATACTGAAAATAGAGAAATTTATCAGTTAGGATTTAGATTCAATTTAAAATAAATATTTTTCCCATTCTGCATTAGAACCTTTTTTAGCAACATATTTATATGCAATATCTACTGCATCTTCTTCTAGTCCTTTTAACCAAAAGAAAGGCAATTTTTCATTTTTAAACATCTCTAAAATTGCTTGATCTATGTCTATACTGCCCTCTTCGTTTTGTGCTCTGCCTTTCTGTATAAAAACTTTTTTAGGTCTATCTAACATAAAGTTTATATTATCATATTTGTCATAGCACTCACGAGCAAGTTTATCTATTAAATCGCTGTACAAAGGACCTTTATACAATTCTCTATATATACCACTTAACATTACAGGAGAGTCTGTTATTACATAGTCTACTTTGCCTACAAGTCTTAGTATCTTTCTGTGCTGATGTGCTAACATATAAAGTTGATCCTTTAACATAGGCACATTGTCTTCCCATACACATTCCTTTGCAAATTCATTGTTTAATTCTACACTAAATCCTGCCATATTCATTTTATAATATAACCCTGCGGCTTTAGTGCTTTTTCCAGATCCTGGTCCGCCATAAAAATTAATTACTTTCATTTAATCCATACTCCTGGAGCAAATACATCATCAAATATATCATGACAGTATAATTTCATTTGAGGTTCTGTGTACCAGTAGAAGTATGTAAGTTTTACATTATAGTCTACTCCTTGGCTTCTTGTTGCATTCCTTTCGTCTTCTAATATGTAATAACGAAAAGGATTCATGTTTAATCCAAACACTCTGTGTTCTAATACTCTAAACTTTTCGCCCTGTGCTATTGTTTTCATTTGTAACCTATTTGCATAAATCTAGTGTAAGCAGGAGTTTCCAAAGCACCAACAAATAGTGTTTTGCTTAACGGATATTTTTCCTGCATTTCATCAAGAGTATAACATGGATTAATATGCCCGTCAAACTCTAATGAATTATTTGTTTGCATTATTATAAGTTGATCATTATCAACTGTATCATACCAAAGTGTGCTCATATGCTCACAACTCGTATTTATAACCCAGTCAGGTTTGCAATTTATTAGTTCGCCACTTGTTTCGAATTGCATATTATCACATTCTAATAAATCAACATCATGAACAACACCTTTATATTTCCATTTGTCTTGTACAAATTTTTGATTTAATTTTTCAGATTTTTCTATTGCTATGGCATCTGTATCTATGCCATAAATCCTTCCTATTTCAAATGTTTTGTGTAGTGGCTCAACCATTGCTCCTATCCAACTACCTAAAATTACCACTATATCACTTTTAGGCTGATGCCTCCAATTAATTTTATGTAGTTTTTCTAATAACCAACTTTTACTTGCTAATTGTCCTTTACTAAAAGCATGATTAGGATAATAACTGTTATGCTGAACAATATGTTCAAAATAACTTGGTGTTGGTTGCCAGAATCCATTATCAATATATTCTGTAACTTCCTTCCAACTATTAAGTTTTATTATATCGCTCATTTAACCACTCATAATCATTTATTTTGTTAAGTTCTGCTAGATTATTTTTATTTTCTTTTGCAAAAGTGTTCCCCTCTAGTGCTCCTCTAACTGCTTCAGCAGTAAATTTTTCTTCCCCTCTAGTGTTAAGCCAAGTATTTAATCTTTCTTGACTCTCTGTATCTTCATTAAGTGTGAGTTTAACACACTCTCTGAATGCACTCCTCCAAGTGCTAAATGGATCAGTATTAAATTTAGTAACACAACTTACTTGTGGCATAGATTTAAAACGACTACTTAGTCCAGTTGTAAAATCTAATCCCCAGGTATTTGCGTCTCTTACCATTACAGTAGGAAATAATTTTACCCCTCCGTATCCATATTCTAGTTCATTAATTGGATTTTCACTTGCCCAAACATGAACTACCTCCTCATCATATACATCTGGTATGTAATCAAACATAAAATCTTCTTTTATTTCTGCATCAGCATCAACTACCCAAAACATTTTGCTAGATACTCTATTAGATGCAACCTGATGAGCATTAAAAATGCCTTTTACATCTCTTACCCAAATTAATTTTAGTGTAGAATCTGTAGACCTAATGTGATCTTGCAATTTTGTAAAATTTTTGTTAGCAAACGGTTCATGATAACTTAAATATACTATATCAAAAGGCTTACTTACTGATCCAACTTCTTTTACATATTGTAAATTTTTAAATCTATTAAGTTTTAAATGCTCTGACTTTATAGATTTTAAATCTATATCAGTAGGCCATAATCTAAGACCTCCGTATCCATGTATTTTTTGATTTAAACTATTTTGTTTTTGCCATGAATGTATCTTATCAACATTAGTTATTTCTGGCATATAACCTTTATTAATTAAATTAACGTTTTCTCTTACATCTGGATCTACAGTCCATACAAAAGGTTCTTCTATATTTTTTATTTGATCGTAAAATAATTTTGCATTAAATTCTGTTAATTTTATTACAGGCCACTTAGGTTTTAAACTTGCTATAGTGCTCATTTCTTTTAATTTTTCAAAACTATTATTTGCTATTTCTTTATCAGTATATTTTTTATTTAAAAACGTATCTTTAGGTACTAATCTAACATTTCTAAATTCTCCATCTTCGTTTGCAAATACATGAACACTCTTTTTATCCCATTGTGTAGGATAATAACTAAAGTTAAAGTCCTCAGAAAGCCTTGTGAATGCATCTACTACCCAAAACATATCAGTATTTGTTTGCCCTGTCAGACGCTCGTAAATGCTCTGTAAGCCGTTTTTGTAGTCTGAAGCGGTAAGATTATATATAGGATATTCTTTTTGTGTACATGCTGGTTCTCTCATGTATTTGGGTCTTCCTTTTGTTTGTGCAACCTTAGGACATAACATAACACCACCATAATCGTATTGCCTTCCTGTAATTGGATTTAGTTTTTGCCATACATGTGTTTTTCCTTCGTCCCATGTATCTGGTATAAAATCAAAATTAAAGTTTTCCAGCACAGTTACATCTGGATCTATAACCCAGAACCAGTCATGCTTAGTATTATTTCTTCCTTCTTCCTCATTGTCAAATTTTTCAAACTCTATAATCTCAATATCTGTTAGTAATCCTTGATATTTTATATCATCTAAATTAAAGTTTTTAGGAATAAGTTTTATGCCACCGCATCTATTATCACTTACATTTGTAATACTACGTGGGTATTTGTATTCTAGTTGATTAGGTATTTTAAATATGTTTATATATTTTTGCTCACTATAATCTGGAACCCATTTTATAGTTTCTGATAAAATATGTTCGCTATCAACTAACCAAAATGCATCTGTTCTGCTCTTTCTACTAAATGTATTGTAATCATTTATATCGTCTGTAAAGAATATATCATATTTTACAGGCACTATATCTGTATGTAATTTTCTTTTTGTAAAATCAAATTCTTTGTGTACTAAAAATATTCCAGCAACTCTATCGTCCCATAGTTCTGTAACTTCTGGTTTATATCTATGCTCTAACCCCCATTTAAATACATGTATGTATTCACTTTCATGCTCCGCAGGTACATATAACAATTTTCCATTAAAGTCATACTCTCTGTCAACTACCCAAAACCAATCTGTTTCTGATCTTTTTGCATAAAATTCAAAAGTGTCAGCATTAAAAGGTTTGTTTGTAAAAAAAGCATCAAAGTTTTTGTCCTCTACAGGGCAGTCTTTGTGTATTTTCATTTCTGCACTTTTCCAGTTCTTAGGTACTAATCTAATGCCTCCCATTTCATTAGGATATTTTTCTGTAAGTTGATATGGCATTTTAAAACTATGTATCATTTTATCCTCAAAAGGATTAGGAACCCAATCAACAGTTGATAACTCAAATTGATGTTCTAAATCTATTAGCCAAACAAAGTCTTCATCTAAAATATCTCTTTGTGCAAAATCTTCAACGTCTTTAACGTATAGTATAGGATATATTACATTAGCATCTAAAAATCCATGATATTTTGTATCTGCTGTTTTCCATTCTTTAGGATATAATTTTATACCACCTTCTTCAGCAGGATATTTGTACTCTAGTTGTCCGCGTAAATGAAAACTATGTATAAAGTTTGGCTCAAAATTATCAGGCGCCCAATTTATATTGTCATTAAGTTTATAATCTTTATCAACACACCATACATGACTTGCGTATGGATTTTTATCAAAATATTTTGCAGGTGTTTTTGTGTTTAATATTTCAAAAGTTTTTTTGCATACAATTTTATTAATTTCCTTTATGCCATCGTTATATAATTTTGGTATTAGTCTTAATCCACCATAATTGTTAGTATCCCATTTCCAAACATGCTCGTACTTCATATCATACATTTCAGGTCTATAACTTAATACATCAGTATCTAACAATTCTATATTAGGTTCAACTAGCCAATACATTCTGGTTTTTGCCTGAATTT
>TARA_B100001057_G_scaffold118411_2_pt1 | contig 18964 bp, 19 predicted proteins | sample TARA_B100001057 | Tara Oceans TARA_B100001057 (sample SAMEA2621839) | marine metagenome | biome: marine biome (ENVO:00000447); feature: surface water layer (ENVO:00002042); material: "saline water (ENVO:00002010), including plankton (ENVO:xxxxxxxx)" | depth 5 m
CTTATTTCGTCCCTGCTTTATTTTTTTTCACAACTGTTTTTTCATCACTCGCTTCTTTTTTATCTTCATGATAGATCCATACTTTAATTCCTATAATCCCATATGTTGTAAGTGCTTCTGAAAAACCAAAATCAATATTTGCCTTAAGCGTATGAAGTGGGACTCTGCCTTCACGATACCATTCAGTTCTTGCAATTTCAGCTCCATTGAGTCTCCCTGCTACATTTACTTTTATCCCTAATGCGCCAAGTCTCATTGTGTTTGTAACTGCTCTTTTCATCGCTCTTCTGTACATTATTCTTCTTTCAAGCTGTTGTGCAATGCCCTCAGATACAAGCTTGGCGTCTAATTCTGGTTTCTTAATTTCATTCACGTTCAACTTGATCGTAGATTTAGGTATGCCAATCATAATTGAAATTTTCTCTCTATACTTCTCTATATCCTCACCCTTTTTACCTATGACTATACCTGGTCTAGAAGAAAAGACAGTGATAACACATTCTTTTGTCGGTCGTTCAATTATTATTTTACTGACCTGTGCTTGCTTAAGTTCTTGTCTTAAATAATCACGTATCTTGAGATCTTCAAGAAGAAATTTGGAATATTCTTTAGTAGAAGCGTACCACTTAGAATTCCAATCTGTTGAAATACCTAATCGAATACCTGTTGGGTGTACTTTCTGTCCCATACTTAAACCTCTTTCCCATCAGAAACAATCACTGTAATATGACTACTTCGTTTCAAAATTTGATTAACTCTACCTCTAGCTCTTGGCATGTGCCTCTTAGCCATTGGTCCTTCGTCAACTAAAATGTTTTTAACTATCAATTCATCTATATCAAGTGAATTATTGTTTTCAGCATTAGCAACAGCTGATTCTAATACCTTTATTATCATCTTAGAAGCTTTTTTATTGTTGAATTCTAGGAATTCCAGAGCTTTACCAACTTTCAAACCCCTAATAGAGTTAGCTACCAAACGACATTTTTGGGCTGATATTTTTTGATATTTTAGTATAGCTCTTGTATCCATTATTTAGCCTTTGCTTTCCTATCACCAGAGTGACCTTTAAACACACGAGTTGGTGAAAACTCACCTAGTTTATGCCCAACCATATTCTCACTAACGTATACAGGTATGTGTTGCTTGCCATTATGAACTGAAATAGTTAACCCTACCATATCAGGAGAAATTACTGATCTTCTTGACCATGTTTTTATTGGCCGCTTATCATTTGTTTCCAGCGCTTTCTCAACCTTGCTTTGAAGATGATAATCAATGAAAGGTCCTTTTTTAAGTGATCGAGACATTATTTCCCTCTCCTCTTGGATACTCTTCTTCTAACTATCATTGATGTTGTTCGTTTATTAGATCGTGTTTTATAACCTTTTGTAGGTGTGCCCCAAGGTGATACAGGATCTCGTCCACCGGATGTTTTTCCTTCGCCTCCACCATGAGGATGATCTATTGGATTCATAGCAACACCTCTAACGGTAGGTCTAATACCAAGCCATCTTTTTGCTCCAGCTTTACCAAACGATTGAAGATTATGTTCGCTATTACCTACTTCACCAACAGTTGCTCGGCAATTAGAATTAATTTTACGCATTTCACCTGACTTCAACTTAAGAGTTACATATTCTCCATCTAAAGCCGCTATTTGCGCTACAGTCCCTGCGCTACGCGCTATCTGAGCTCCTTTTCCAGGCTTCATCTCAATACAATGAACTTGTGTTCCGACTGGTATATTTTTCAATGGCAAAGCATTGCCAACGTTAATTGATGAATCCTTGCCAGAAACAACTGAGTCACCTTTTTTGAGATTTTTTGGAGCAATTATATATCTACGTTCTCCATCAGAATAAAGGAGCAGAGCAATATTGGCGTTTCTATTTGGGTCATATTCTAATCTTTCTACTTTTGCGTTGATATTATCTTTATCTCTCTTGAAATCTATAATCCTATACTTTCTCTTATGACCTCCACCAATATGACGTGTTGTAATTCTTCCTTGATTATTTCTACCTCCAGTTCTTTTTGATTTTTCAGTAAGACCAGCAAAAGGTTTCCCTTTATGAAGAGAATCATTTTTTATCTTTACTCTGAATCTTCTTCCTGGAGAAGTTGGTTTTGATTTGATTAAACTCATGATTTAGCCTCTGTTTCACCATAACTTATGTCAAAGCCTTCCTTAAGTCTGACATAGGCCTTTTTCCAATCTTTTGTTCTACCAAATATTCTTCCGAGTCGCTTGTGTTTTCCATTCATATTAAGCAACCTAACTTGTTCAACCTCAACGTTAAACATCATCTCTACAGCTTTTTTTACCTCTAATTTTTTTGCATCTTTCATTACAGAAAAAACATGTTGTCTCTCTGTATCTGCTTTAGTTGTTGCCTTCTCAGAAACTCTCGGCGCTATAATGATCTTCATTAATCTCTCGTTATTCATGATGCTATTTTCTCTACTGTTTCAAGTGCTGAAGAGTCTATAACTACATCATTATATTTCATTAAATTGTGAGGATTGATACCTAGTGGACTTACTATTTCGACATCTTTTAGATTACGGCCAGCAAGAAAAACATTGATTTTATTTTCGTTTATAATGAAAAGTGAATTTGAAATTTTCAATTTGTTCAACTCTTTAACAAAAGACTTGGTTTTTGGTTGATCAACATTGAAATCTTCAACATAGTGAAGCTTTTTCTTTCTAAGTAATTCTGACAAAATACAGTTTAATGCTGCACGATACATTTTTTTATTAATCTTTTTACCGAAGGTTTTAGGCTTAGCAGCGAAAGTAACGCCTCCACTTCTCCAAATAGGAGATCTTGTTGTTCCAGCACGAGCTCTGCCTGAGCCTTTTTGTGGTCGCGGTTTAGCTCCACCACCACTTACAGCAGAACGGTTTTTTTGTGCCTTAGTACCAGATCTTTGATTCGTCATGTAATCAATTGCAACTTGATGTACTAATGATTCATTGAAGTCCTTGTTGAAAATTTTTTGTAAATCTTTGTCTGCCATTTAATATTCCTAAGTTTTTTTTTCGTTAGAGGGTTGTGCTTCTTTAGTAGTTTCACTCTTTTCTTCTATTGGATTTGATGCTTCTTTTGGTGGATTTTTTGATGATTCTTTTGATTCGCTTGTTTTCTTATCGGCTTCTTTATTATTATTTTTGTCTTCTTCGTTATTACTCTCATTTTCGGTTAAAAGTTTCTTAGGAGTATATTTTTTCTTTGTGTGTCTTATAACAACATTCGAACCATCATGACCAGGTATAGATCCCTTGACTAATATTAAATTATCCTCTTCTATGATTTTTACGATTACTAAATTTTGAATCGTGTTCTTCACATTACCTAATTGACCAGGCATTTTTTTCCCTTTAAAAACTCGTCCAGGATCTTGACATTGACCAGTTGATCCTAGAGCTCTGTGTGATAGTGAGTTACCGTGAGTTGCATCTTGTGTTTTAAAATGATGTCTCTTTACACCGCCTTGGAAACCTTTACCTAAAGTAGTTCCTGTAATATCTACGTGCTCCCCTTCTTTGAATAATTCCAGTGTAATTTTTTTACCAATTTCTAATTCTTCAATTTCGGTATCATTTAATCTAAACTCTACCAGACCTTTGCCAGGCTTAACTGAGGATTTTTTGTAATGTCCAAGGATAGCCTTTGATACCTTTGCCTCTTTTTTGTGACCATATGATAATTGCACGGCCTTATAACCGTCTTTATCGAGTGTTTTGATTTGAGTTATAGTATTTGGCTCTACAGTTATTGCTGTGACTGGAATCGATATCCCAGAGCTATCAAAAACACGTGTCATCCCAGCTTTTTGGCCTATCATGCCTAGACTCATTTTATTATCCTCAAAATGCTAAAGTTAATCTCTATTTTTACGTAAAATGTGCTGAATTTTACCATAAAATACAGTGTATATGTATGTTTTTATGTGAAAAAATTAATTTAATTCGATCTGAACATCTACGCCTGCAGCCAAGTCAAGCTTCATCAAAGCATCGACTGTTTTATCAGTAGGCTCAATTATTTCCATTAGTCTTTTATGCGTCCTTATCTCATATTGATCCCTGGCATTTTTATCAACATGTGGTGAGATAAGAATAGTGAATCTCTCTTTTCTAGTTGGCAATGGGATGGGTCCTAAAACACGAGCCCCAGTTCTTTTTGCTGTCTCCACGATTTCTTTTGCTGATATATCAATTAGCTTATGGTCAAAAGTCTTTAGTCTTATCCTAATCGTTTGCGCAGAGGTTTTTGATGCTGGTTTTTTCTTTGGTAGAGATTCTTTGGCTATATCATTATTGCTAACTTCCTCTTTTTTTGTTTTCGTAGTTGCAACTTTCTTTCTAGTCACAGTTTTTTTTGCTACTGTTTTTTTCTTTGCAGTAACAGACGTGCTTTTCTTTGATACCTTTGTTTTTTTCGCAGTGGCAACTGTTTTTGCTTTCTTTTTAACGACTTTAGTTTTTTTCTTTTCTACCATTATGAAGCCTGTTTTGTAAGTGTCTCAGCAACATTACTTGGAAGTTCTGCATATTTTGTAAACTCCATTGTGTATGTTGCACGACCTTGAGACATTGATCTAAGTGTTGTTGAATAACCAAACATTTCTGATAACGGAACTTCTGCTTTAACAACATTACCAGCAACTGTGTCTTCCATGCCCAAGACTATTCCTCGTCTTCTGTTTAGATCACCGGTTACGTCGCCAAGATAATCTTTTGGTGTAACAGCCTCTACAGACATAACTGGCTCAAGTATGACTGCTTTTGCTTTCTTAGCCCCCTCTTTGAAGGCTTGAGATGCAGCAACTTTAAATGCTACTTCCGAAGAGTCTACGTCATGATATGACCCGTCAAAAAGAGTTACTTTTACATCTACAACTGGAAACCCGCCAATTACTCCATTTTCCATTTGCTCCTTGACACCTTTCTCCACAGGATTAATAAATTCTCTTGGAATAGCTCCACCAACTATCGCATTTACAAACTCAAAACCTTTGCCCGGCTCTTGTGGCTCCAGCTTTAGCCAGACATGCCCATACTGTCCTCGACCACCACTTTGTTTGATATATTTTGCTTCTTGTTCAATTGAAGTTTTGATAGTTTCTCTATAAGCAACTTGTGGTTTCCCTACATTAGCTTCAACAGAAAATTCTCTTTTGAGTCTATCTACAATTATTTCTAAATGAAGTTCTCCCATACCCGATATTATTGTTTGATTAGATTCTTGATCTGTAGCAACTTTAAAAGAGGGGTCCTCTTGTGCTAACTTACTAAGCGCTAATCCCATCTTCTCCTGATCGGCTTTAGTTTTTGGTTCTACCGCAATTGAAATTACAGGATCTGGAAATTCCATTCTTTCTAACGTAATAACCGAATCAGGTGTGCAGAGCGTATCGCCAGTCGTTACGTCTTTTAGACCGACTGCGGCTGCAATATCTCCAGCCCTTACTTCTTTAACATCTTTCTTATCATTTGCATGCATTTGAAGTATTCTACCTATCCTCTCTTTTTTACTAGTAACAGAGTTATAAACAGTATCTCCTGCTTTCAAGACGCCAGAATAAACTCTGAAGAATGTTAATGATCCCACAAAAGGATCTGTAGCTATTTTGAAAGCAAGAGAGGAGAATGGTTCTTCATCTGATGAGTTTCTCTCCGCTGGAGTCTCATCTTTATCATCAAGAATACCTTTAATTGCTGGGACATCTGTGGGTGATGGCATAAAATTTATTACGGCATCAAGCATAGCCTGTACACCTTTATTTTTAAATGCTGTTCCACACATAGCTAGAACGACTTCATTAGATAATGTTCTTATTCTTAGCCCTTTAATTATTTGATCAATAGGTAGGTCTCCATTATTTAAATACTCATCCATGAGCTCTTCGTTTGCCTCTGCTGCAGTTTCGAGTAATTGCTCACGAAGATTGTTTGCCTCTTCTTTTAAATCATCGGGGATATCTTGTGTTTCAAACTTCATTCCCATAGATTCATCATCCCAAATTATTGACTTCATTGTTAATAAGTCCACCACACCTTTAAAAGAGTCTTCTGATCCAATCGGAATCTGAAGTGGAACGGCATGGGAACCTAGGCGAGTTTGTATTTGCTCAACAACTCTAAAAAAATCTGCTCCAGCTCTATCCATTTTATTAACAAATACCATTCTAGGGACTTCGTATTTACTTGCTTGTCGCCAAACCGTCTCAGATTGTGGCTCTACACCTCCAACTGCACAGAAAACTGCGACCGCTCCGTCTAATACTCTCAGTGATCTCTCGACTTCGATAGTGAAATCAACATGACCAGGCGTATCGATAATATTAATTCTATGATTATCAAATTGCTGAGAACTTCCAGACCAAAAGCATGTTGTGGCTGCTGAAGTAATAGTAATACCCCTCTCTTGCTCTTGTTCCATCCAGTCCATCGTTGCGGCACCGTCGTGAACTTCACCAATTTTGTGCGATATGCCTGTGTAATATAAAATACGTTCTGTTGTTGTTGTTTTACCAGCATCAATATGTGCCATAATGCCAATATTTCTATATTTCTCTATTGATGTCTCTCTTGCCATTGATTACCACCTATAATGAGCAAATGCTTTGTTAGCTTCAGCCATTTTATGAACATCTTCTCTTTTCTTAACCGCAGAACCTTTCCCCTCATATGCATCACGTAGCTCAGATGCTAATTTATTCTTCATGGATTTTTCATTTCGTTTTGATGCAGCCTCGAGTATCCATCTCATGGCAAGGGAGAGCTTTCTTCTTGGGTTGACCTCTACAGGTACTTGATAATTAGAACCACCCACTCTTCGTGATTTAACCTCTATTGATGGGCTCACGTTTTGAAGAGCTTTATCCATCATAGTAAGTGGGTCTCCTTTATTGTTCTTTGATAATAACTCGAGAGCACTATATATGATTTTCTCTGCAGTTCTTTTCTTTCCGTCTGACATTATCATGTTAGTAAATCTTGTAACAGATGTGCTGTTATAAATTGGATCCGGCTGAAGTTTCTTTTTTGATATAAGTCTTTTTCTAGGCATGGCTATTTAGGTCTTTTTGTTCCATATTTCGAGCGTCCTTGTTTTCTATTTTCGACTCCTTGGGTATCGAGACTACCTCTTACTACATGATATCTTACACCTGGCAGATCTTTTACTCGACCACCTCTAATGACAACTACAGAATGTTCTTGTAAGTTATGTCCTTCACCGCCAATATATGATGTTACTTCTTGACCATTTGTTAGTTTAACTCTTGCAACCTTCCTTAATGCAGAGTTTGGCTTTTTAGGTGTAGTTGTGTAGACCCTCGTACATACTCCTCGTTTTTGAGGGCATGCATCTAAGGCTGGCACTGCTGTTTTGTACACTTTGCTCTTTCTAGGTTTTCTAACTAGTTGATTAATTGTAGTCATAATCCATATTTTTCAAAAAATTCTATTCGCACAGCATATAGCTGTCAAGAGTATATTGCAACTAAACTTTACCCAAAGAACTCTGTTAAACTGTCTCTGGTGGTGAATCCTCATCAGAATTCTGCTCATTATTGACTTCAGGTAACGCAGTCATCTCTTCTGCAAGCTCTTGTTCAATAATCTTAGTTTTGTTAAGCTTAGCTACATTTCTCTTGGATGACAGGCTAGTGCCACAAGGTATCAGTCTCCCGACAACTACATTTTCCTTCAAACCTCTTAAATAGTCTTTTTTTCCATTTACAGCAGCATCTGTAAGAACTCTTGTTGTTTCTTGGAAAGATGCGGCAGAGATGAATGAGCTTGTAACCAGGGATGCTTTTGTGATACCAAGGAGAACTGGTCTAGAGCTTGGCATTTCTGCATCTGGATTTACTGTCTTCAGATTATCCATGATTTCTAATACTTGAGTTTTTTCCATCTGTTCGCCTGGTAATAGTTCTGAATCACCACCAGCCTCTATTTCCACTTTTTTAAGCATCTGTCTTAGAATTACTTCGATGTGTTTATCATTAATAGATACACCTTGAAGTCTATAAACATCCTGAACCTCTTTGACAATGTGCTCTGCTAACTCAGTGACGCCTCGATATCTCAAGATATCATGAGGGTCCAATTCACCCTCGGAGATCACCTCTCCTTGCTCAACATTAGCTCCTTCGAAAACATTTAACAATTTTGTTTTTGCAAGCATTTGTATATGTTTTTGTTCCTCGCCATTGTTGTCTGTATATGTTATCTCTAGTCTTCTTTTACCTTTTGTTTCTTTACCAAAAGAGACAACACCTGTCTTCTCTGCCAATTCAGCTTTATCTTTTGGTTGTCTTGCTTCAAATAGATCGGCAACTCTTGGGAGACCTCCCGTAATATCCCTAGTTCCTGATGTTTCTCTTGGTGTTCTGGCAATAGTGTCACCAATACCAACTTTCATCTCATCTGTAAGAGTAACAATTGATTTGGATGGGAGAATATAGTGTGCAGGTAAGCTTGAATTTGTAATATTCAAATCCTTACCTTTGCTATCAACTAATGTAACCATAGGTTTTAGATTTTTATCGTATGAAATACTAGATTGATCTTTAATTTTTGTAGATGAAATTCCTGTAATCTCGTCAGTCACTTGCTCTGTACTTACGCCCTCAACAAAATCAACGAATTTAACAATTCCTGCAGTTTCTGTGATTATTGGTGTTGTATACGGATCCCATGTTGCAGTGGTCTGACCAAGATCAACAGAATCTCCATCAGATATTGTAATAACTGCACCATAAGGAATCTTATATCTTTCTTTTTCTCTACCACTAGAATCAGTAACTCCCAGTTCACCGGATCTGGAGACAACAACATTGTCACCTTTGGTATTTTTTACTACTTTTAAATTATGGTATCTGGCAGTTCCCGAAGATTTTACCTCAATGCTATTTGCTGCAACTGATCTAGATGCCGCGCCACCAATGTGAAATGTTCTCATTGTAAGTTGTGTTCCAGGTTCTCCAATTGATTGTGCTGCAACAACTCCAACAGATTCTCCAACGGACACTGCCCTTCCTTTGGCTAAATCTCTTCCATAGCATTTTGCACAGATTCCATGTCTGGTTTCACATGTTATTGCTGATCTTACCCAAACTTCATCTATAGCATTTTGTTCAAGCAAATCTACATTGCTCTCATCTAGCATAGCTCCAGATGATATCACTACATCTGACTTCTTCGATTTAAGATCTTTGAGTAACGTCCTTCCAAGAACTCTTTCGCGAAGGGGCTCAACAATATCACCTCCTTCGATAAGCGGTTTCATTAATATCCCATTTTCAGTACCGCAATCCTGTTCAATGACGACTAAATCTTGAGATACATCTACAAGCCTTCTTGTTAAATAACCAGAGTTAGCTGTTTTTAGGGCTGTATCTGCTAATCCTTTTCGAGCACCATGGGTAGAAATAAAGTATTGCATGACATCAAGGCCTTCTCGGAAATTTGCAGTTATAGGTGTCTCTATAATAGATCCATCTGGTTTTGCCATTAATCCTCTCATACCTGATAGTTGTCTTATTTGAGCAGCAGATCCTCTAGCCCCAGAATCTGCCATCATGTATATCGAATTAAAGGATTTATGATCAATGCTTTTACCACTCGATATTTTTGTTGATTCTGTTCCAAGTTGTTTCATCATTGCTTGTGAAACCTGGTCATTTGTGTGAGACCAGATGTCTACGACTTTATTATATCTCTCACCAGAAGTAAGTAATCCAGAGTTATACTGTTTTTCAATATCCTTAACTTCTTTTTCTGCGCTGGAGACCATTTTTGATTTCTGTGACGGTATAACCATGTCGTTGACACCAATCGAGACACCTGCAATTGTGGAATATTTAAACCCTGTATACATGATTTGATCAGCAAGTAACACTGTTGCTTTTAAACCTGCTAATCTGTATGAAGCATCAAATAACTCTGATATTGCTCGTTTATCGAGATCTTTATTGATGTATGTAAATGGGATTTCCCTAGGGAGCATTTCTGCAAGTATTGATCTCCCGACTGTTGTCTCTACGACTTTAATTTCTGTTTGTTGTGACGAATCTTTTTCACTCTTAATTTCAATCCTTACTTTTATCGAAGCTTGTAAATCAACTGCTTTCTCATGATATGCCCTTAACACCTCTTCCACATCACTGAAGATCATACCTTCCCCTTCAGCGTTTGGTTTTTCTCTAGACATATAGTAAATGCCTAAAACAATATCCTGTGAGGGCACGATAATAGGACTCCCATTAGATGGTGATAGAATATTATTACTAGATAGCATTAAAACCCTTGTCTCAACCTGAGCCTCGATAGATAAAGGCACATGCACTGCCATTTGATCTCCATCGAAATCTGCGTTAAACGCAGCACAAACAAGAGGATGAAGTTGAATTGCTTTTCCTTCTATAAGGATGGGTTCGAATGCCTGTATCCCAAGTCTGTGGAGAGTTGGGGCACGGTTAAGGAGTACAGGGTACTCTTTAATAATTTCATCTAGTATATCCCATACTTCCTCTCCCTCTTTTTCTACGACCTTTTTCGCAGCTTTAATCGTGGTAGTAATTCCGCGAAGATGGAGCTTTCCGAATATATGGGGTTTAAATAACTCAAGAGCCATTTTTTTTGGAATACCGCACTGATGTAGACGAAGTGTAGGACCAACAACTATTACAGATCTTCCAGAATAATCTACTCGTTTTCCAAGAAGGTTCTGTCTAAACCTGCCTCCTTTTCCTTTTATCATATCTGCCAGAGATTTAAGTGGTCGTTTATTTGTACCTGTTATCGCTCTACCTCTTCTACCATTATCAAGAAGTGCATCAACAGATTCTTGTAGCATTCTTTTTTCATTTCTAACAATAATTTCAGGTGCTTTTAACTCCAGCAGCCTCTTTAACCGATTATTTCTGTTTATAACTCTCCTGTAGAGATCGTTTAGATCTGACGTAGCAAATCTTCCACCCTCAAGAGGTACAAGTGGTCTGAGATCAGGTGGGAGAACAGGTAAAACTGTCAAGATCATCCACTCTGGTCTATTTGATGACTTTATGAATGACTCAATTAACTTTAGCCTTTTTACATTCCTTTTGTTTTTAGCTTGGGATTTTGTTGTTGCTATTTCTTCTTTTAGCTCATTATATGTCTTCTCTAACTCGATTTCAGATAACAACTCCATAATTGCTTCAGCGCCCATCCCGACTTTTATATCGCCACCATGCTCTTCTAAGTTTTTTTGATATGCATCCTCTGATAGTAGCTGTCCTTTTTCTAAAGGAGTTAAGCCACCATCAATTACAATATATCTTTCGAAGTAGAGAACTTGCTCTATTTCTCTTAAGGTCATATCAAGCATTAATCCGATTCTTGAGGGTAGAGAGCGGAGATACCATATGTGTGCGACTGGAGAAGCTAATTCAATGTGCCCCATTCTATCTCTTCTAACTTTTGAAAGCGTTACCTCTACGCCACATTTCTCACATATTACTCCTCTATGTTTTAATCTTTTATATTTACCACATAAACACTCGTAATCTTTTATTGGGCCAAAAATTTTTGCACAAAATAATCCGTCTCTCTCGGGCTTGAACGTACGGTAGTTTATTGTTTCTGGTTTTCTGACTTCGCCATATGACCAAGACCTCATTAGATCAGGAGATGCCAAAGAAATTTTTATATGATTAAAACTTTCATCTTTGTTTGGCTTCTTAAGTAAGTTAAGCATATCTCTCATTTTTTATACCTCGTTATTATCTTGATCTAGATCGATATTGATACCAAGTGATCTAATTTCTTTAAGCAAAACATTGAATGATTCAGGCACACTCGGATCAGTTGAAAAATCTCCATCAACGATATTTTTATAAACCCTATTTCTTCCAGAGACATCGTCAGATTTTACCGTTAACATCTCTTGAAGTGTGTGTGAGGCACCATATGCTTGTAACGCCCAAACTTCCATTTCTCCAAATCTCTGACCACCAAATTGAGCCTTACCTCCAAGAGGTTGTTGAGTAACAAGACTATAAGGACCAGTAGATCTTGCATGCATTTTATCATCAACCAAGTGATTTAATTTAATCATATACATATAACCAATAGTTACCGGTCTCTCAAATTTTTCACCTGTTCTTCCATCAAATAAAACAGCTTGCCCACTTTCAGGGAGTTCAGCAATCTTTAACATAGTTTTAATCTCAACCTCAGAAGCACCATCAAAAACAGGAGTTGCCATTGGAACTCCGTCTCTCAAGTTATTAGCAAGAATATTTATCTCTTCTTCATTGAATGACTTAAGATCATGTTTATCAAAGCCAGGACATGAAGAGTACACATCTGATAAATACGTCCTTACTTTTTTTGTATTTTGTTTTTCGTCTAGTAAATTACCAATTTTAAAACCAATTCCTCTTGCTGCCCATCCAAGATGCGTCTCTAATACCTGTCCTACATTCATTCGAGATGGAACTCCTAGAGGATTCAAAACTATGTCCACCGGTCTTCCATCTTCGGTATGTGGCATATCTTCAACTGGGACAATCTGAGAGATCACTCCTTTATTACCATGGCGTCCAGCCATTTTGTCGCCTGGCTGTAAAGTTCTCTTGACTGCAAGATATACTTTTACTTTCTTCTGAATACCAGGGCCAAGATCGTCATGCTGTGAAATTTTCTGGGTCATCTGCTCAAGATCCTCTGTGAATTTTTTATTCAGCTCATCATATTGCGTTTGCATCGATGCGAGCGCGATATTCCCTGACTCTGTCTTAAGTGTAAATTTGAACAAATCATTGTTATTCACACTGTCTAATATGGATTGAGTTAGCTTAGATCCTGCTTTTACATCGATTGGGGATTTTGAAATCTGCTTGTTAAGTAATAATTTTCTTGTTCTTACGAATATATTCTCTTGATTGATCCTTAATTCATCCTCTAGATTTTTTCTTGCTTCTTGGATAGATATATCTTGTATTTCGATAGCTCTTTTATCTTTATCAATTCCCTCTCTTGTGAAAACTCTAACATCAATTACAGTACCATCCATCCCAGAGGGAACTTTTAGAGATGTGTCTTTAACATCAGATGCTTTTTCGCCAAATATAGCCCTCAACAATTTCTCTTCAGGAGTTAATTGACTCTCACCCTTTGGCGTAACTTTACCAACGAGAATGTCGCCAGATTTAACTTCAGCCCCTACGTAAACTATTCCCGACTCATCAAGTTTGTTTAATAAGTTCTCGCTTACATTAGGTATATCAGAAGTGATTTCCTCAGAACCTAATTTTGTATCTCTCGCTATACACTCCAACTCTTCTATATGTATGGATGTAAACCTATCTTCTTGAACAACTCTTTCTGAGACTAAGATGGAGTCCTCAAAATTATATCCATGCCATGGCATAAAAGCGATAAGGAGGTTCTGTCCCAAAGCTAGTTCGCCAAGGTCAGTTGATGGTCCGTCGGCTATGACATCACCTTTTTCAATTTTATCTCCTGAAGCAACAAGTGGTCTCTGATTAATACATGTATTTTGATTAGTTCGGGTGTATTTTGTAAGCGGGTAAATATCCACGCCTGTGTCATTAGTAGTTGCAACTTCACTATCGTCAACATTGACTATGATTCTTGACGCATCTACATAGTCTACAACTCCTCCACGTTTAACAGTCACTGAAGCTCCCGAATCAATTGCTACGGTTTTTTCTATTCCTGTGCCGACTAAAGGCTTTTCGGGTTTCAAAATTGGTACTGCTTGACGTTGCATATTAGATCCCATCAGTGCTCTGTTTGCATCATCATGTTCTAAGAAAGGTATTAGGGCAGCAGCTACAGATACAACTTGTTTAGGCGATACATCCATAAGCTCCACTTTATCCGGAGAGGTAATTGTAAACTCATTATTATGACGACATGAAATCAGCTCACCAATAATTTTTCCATTTTTATCCAATTCAGTATTTGCTTGCGCAATAAAGTATTTACTCTCTTCAATTGCTGATAACCATTTTATCTCAATCTTTACCTTTCCATTTTCAACAATTCTGTATGGTGTTTCGAGAAAACCATAATCATTAGTTCGTGAATATGTTGCAAGTGAATTGATTAATCCAATATTTGGTCCCTCCGGTGTTTCAATCGGGCAGACCCTGCCATAGTGCGTTGGATGGACATCTCTGACCTCAAATCCCGCGCGCTCTCTGGTTAATCCGCCAGGGCCAAGAGCAGATATTCTTCTCTTGTGAGTTATCTCAGCTAAGGGGTTATTTTGATCCATAAATTGTGAAAGTTGACTAGTACCAAAAAATTCTTTTAAAGTTGCAGTTATCGGTTTCGAGTTTATAATGTCTTTGGGTTGTAATTTGTCTGCTAACTCCATCGTGCTCATTCTTTCTTTAACAGCTTTTTCTACTCTTACCAAACCAATTCTAAATACATTTTCCACCATCTCGCCAACACATTTAACTCTTCTATTACCTAAGTGATCAATATCATCAACACTATCGAAGCCATTTCTAATATTCAAAAGAGTTTTCAGGACAGAGATAATATCATCATTAGACAATACTCCTTCGCCTGTAACATCTGTTCTACCTACCCTAGAATTAAATTTCATTCTTCCAACTGCTGATAAGTCATACCTATCCTCTGACTGAAATAAATTAGTGAATAATTGTGATGCCGCATCTTTTGTTGGTGGCTCACCTGGTCTCATCATTCTGTAAATCTCAATTAGTGCTGTGTCTTGATCTGTTGTAGGATCAATATCTAGTGTGTTACAGATAAATGGTCCTCTATCTAATTCATTTGTATGTAATATTTCAAAACTATTTATTTTTAAATTCTTTATATCATTTACAAGGTCTGGGGTAATTTGTTGATTACATGTAAGTATAATTTCACCAGTTTTCTTATCTACAACATCAGTTGAAATTCTCTTTCCCCACAGAAACTCATCAGGTATATTGAAACCCTTCATCTTAGATTTTTTTTGTAATTCAACGTGTCTTGCTGTAACTCTTTTTCCTTTTTGCACAATAGTCTTTTTATTATGCTGGATATCAAATTGAGCAATACTACCTTTTAAATCAGATAGATTTTGATTAATAAAAAATTTACCCTTTTCTAGTGAGACTTTATTACTCTCATAAAAAAGATCGATTATTTTTTTTGTGTCATAGCCGAGAGCTCTTAGAATTATAGTCGAGGCAATTTTTCTTCTTCTATCAATCCTGGCAAAAACAACGTCTTTTTGATCAAACTCAAAATCAAGCCATGAGCCTCTATAAGGTATTACTCTTGCTGAAAAAAGTAACTTACCTGAAGAATGAGTTTTCCCACTATCATGATCAAAAAATACACCAGGCGATCTGTGGAGTTGCGAGACCACAACACGCTCTGTTCCGTTGACAATGAATGTACCATACTTTGTCATAATCGGCATATCACCCAGAAAAACCTCTTTATTTTCGAAAATCTCTAATTTTCCAGTTGCTTTAGAATCTATGTTTACCGATAACTTTAAATCTACTTTAAGTGGGACAGAATAACTCTTACCAGTAATACGACATTCTTCCTCAGTAAATTCCTCTTTACCTAACTTAAAGCCCATGTATTCAAGTTTACAATTACTAGCATAATCATATATAGGAAAGACAGACTCAAAAACTGCGTTTAACCCAGATTTGGACTTATCAATTTTACCTTTATTATCAGCACCGAGAAACTTATTATATGATTCAAGCTGCAACTGGATCAAATTCGGCATTTGAAGAACGTCGTCAAGTTTGCCAAAATTTTTTCTTATTCTTTTTTTAGCGGTATAAGTATATTTCATAGAAAATTTTCACCAATAATAAACATTGCTCAGTAACACTGAACAATTAATTAAACTTTTTTAAAAATTTTTATTTAAGCTCAACAGTAGCGCCTGCTTCTTCAAGTTGCTTCTTAAACTCTTCTGCTTCTTCTTTTGCAACGCCTTCTTTTAGAACGCAAGGAGCAGACTCCGTCTTCTCTTTTGCCTCTTTAAGACCAAGACCTGTTATAGATCTAACTGCTTTAATAACCGCTACTTTATTAGTACCAGCATTTGCAAGTGATACATCGAATGCAGATTTTTCTTCCGCCGCATCGCCTCCACCATCTGCTGCTGCAGGTGCCGCCATAGGTGCTGCTGCTGCTGCTGTTACTCCAAATTTTTCTTCCATCTCAGAAATCAACTCTACCACTTCCATGACTGTCATGTTAGATATTGAGTCTAAAATTTCATCTTTTGTTACTGCCATCTTCTACTCTCCTGGTTTACTAATTCTTAGATTGTTTTACTGCATCTAAAGTTCTAACTATTTTAGTAGGAACCGCATTCACAGTGGCTAAAAGTTTTTGTATTGGTGCCTGCATAACAGACATCAACATAGCTATAGCCTCATCATATGTAGGCAACGATGCGAGTTTTTTTATCTGAGCAAGCTCTAGCTCTTTTCCTTTGTACGCAAGTGATTTTAATTCAATGTTTTCGTGGTCGTCAATAAACTTTTTGATCAATTTAGCGAATTCCCCAGGATTCTCGCTAGAGGTTGCTAGTATTTGCGGCCCTTTTACTTTAACTGATACCTCTGAGTACAATGTGTCTTTTAGAGCCATTTTTAGCATATTATTTTTTACTACCTTGATATATATTCCCTGTGTTCTCGCAATTTTGCGAAATTCATTGAGTTCATTTGAGGTTAAACCTCTATAATCTGCAGTTAGAAGTGTGTCTGCGCCGGTTATGACCTTATTGACCTCTTTAACTAAATCCTTTTTTTGTTCAATATTCAGTGGCATGATCTTAACCTCTTTTCTCAACTGACGATAAGTCTACCTTAATTCCAGGTCCCATAGTAGAGGATATTGTTATATTTTTCATATATTTTCCTTTAGCAGTTGCTGGTTTGGCTTTTATTAGGTCGTCTATGAGTGCAAAAGCGTTGTCTACAAGCATTTTCGACTCAAAATCCTTCTTGCCAATAGGTGCATGTATAATGCCAGCCTTGTCAGTTTTGTATCGAATTTGACCTTTTTTCGCATTGGTTACAGCCGCCTCAATATTTTTAGTCACAGTACCCTCCTTAGGATTTGGCATGAGGTTTTTAGGCCCCAGGATTCTGCCAAGCTGACCTAATAACTTCATACAATCAGGTGTAGCGATGACTATGTCTGCATCAAGATTTTTCTCTTTTTTAACTTTTTCAATTAAATCCTCGTAACCAACTATGTCAGCTCCAGCATTTTGAGCCGCTGTTGCTTCAGGTCCATCAGCAAAAACAGCGACTTTTGCTGTTTTCCCAACCCCATGTGGAAGTGATGAGGATCCTCTGACGTTTTGATCAGATTTTTTTGGATCTACTCCTAGATTAATACTTATATCGACAGTTTCATTAAATTTAAGGTTGGGCAAGGATTTACAAATATCTACTGCCTCTTGAAGTGGGTAACTCTTCATTTCCTCAATTTTATCGGATATGGCTTTTTGTCTTTTAGATGATTGCATTATTCAACCTCAATTCCCATGCTTCGCGCTGTGCCCGCAATTATTTTAACAGCTTGCTCCATTTCACCAGCATTTAAATCGCCTTCTTTTTGCTTTACTATTTCTTCAAGCTGCTTTCTAGTTATCTTCCCAACTTTATTACTTTGGGGTGTAGCGCTTCCTTTTTGCACTCCAGCGGCTTTTTTTATCAATACAGACGCAGGAGTAGATTTGACTATAAAATCGAATGATCTATCCTTATACACATTTATTACAACTGGCATCGCTAGGCCTTTCTCAAGATCTTTGGTTTTATCATTGAATTGTTTACAAAAGTCTTGAATATTTAAACCATGCTGGCCTAGTGCAGGACCAACGGGTGGGGCTGGGTTAGCACTCCCTGCTGGTACTTGAAGTTTTACTTGGGTTACTAATTCTTTTGCTGCCATTATCCTTTCTCAACCTGTGTTAATGATAGTTCAATCGGTGTTGGTTTCCCAAATACCAGAACCTTTACTGTAAGCCTATTTTTTTCAAAATCAACCTTTTCTACCTCTCCATTGAAGTCATTAAATGGACCATCTGTGATCCTTACTATTTCACCAGACTCAAACATGACTTTTGGTCTAGGTTGATCAGAATCTTGTTTCATTGATTGAATTAAATTCTCGGCCTCATTACTTCCTAATGGAATAGGTTTATCGCTTGTACCGCCAACAAAACCCAATACTTTTGGAGAATTTTTAACAAGATGCCATGTATTATCATTCATGTCCATTTTAATCATTACATATCCTGGAAAATATTTTCTCTCTGTTCTTTTCTTTTGTCCTTCCTTAATCTCCAGCACTTCTTCTGTGGGAACAAGTATTTCCCCGAAGGATGATTCTAAACCCTCGCGCTTGATCATTTCCTCTAAAGTTTGTTTAACTTTATTTTCGTAACCAGAGTAAGCTTGTAAAACGTACCACTTCATAATTATCTTACTCCATATAATGTTCCGACCGACCATGCAAACAACATATCGAGTAACCACAAAATTAAACCTATGATCACAACAATTACTACTACACCAAGTGTCGTTTGAGTAGTTTCTTGCTTAGTTGGCCAAGTTACTTTTTTTAATTCTACTTTTGAATCTGATACATAGGAAAATACTGTCTTACCAAAATCCGTTTGATAGGCTATGGATGTTGCTAATATTATTGTGAACATTATTCCTACTACTCTGTAAAATAATCTCACTTCAGAAAAATAGTAAAAGAGAAAAATACCTACTAATAACGTCAATAAAGACAACAGCATTATTAGTGAATTATTTTTGTTATTTTCGACTTTCGATTCTGACATGGCTTTTTCCTAATCATCAGGCCAGGAGGGACTCGAACCCCCAACCTACGGTTTTGGAGACCG
>TARA_B100001057_G_scaffold136793_1_pt1 | contig 18945 bp, 17 predicted proteins | sample TARA_B100001057 | Tara Oceans TARA_B100001057 (sample SAMEA2621839) | marine metagenome | biome: marine biome (ENVO:00000447); feature: surface water layer (ENVO:00002042); material: "saline water (ENVO:00002010), including plankton (ENVO:xxxxxxxx)" | depth 5 m
ATATATTGTGGAAACTCAGAGACTCTAGAGGCAAATACAAATATAATGTGACTGTAAATGGAGTTGCTGGAACTACAGGAGCATATATAGAGATTGAAATAACATCTAATACTCCAAACCTACTGTATATCTACTGTACAAACCATTTTGGTATGGGTAGTGAAAATAAAATATTAAAATCTTAATTTAATTATTAAGTCAATTTTCAATGATAAAAAATTTAGTTATCTGAAATTATAAATGTAAATTGATCTAGATAGTAAACACTGTGTGTTGATTTTGTTCCTAATGTAACATTTTCAAGTTCATTATTATTATTAAAAATTAATTCAGAGACACCATCGTTTATCTTCACATAGCTCAATACGTATCTGTATCCACTCTCCCAAACATCATTAGCAAATGCCGGTGTTGTTGAAGCCGAAATAATTGTTGAAGTATATTTATATTCACCTTTGTTTGGAGTAAATATAACTTTTCTGGTTGAACTAGGTTTTGTACCAGTTGGAAACATTTCAAACTCCAGTTCAATATATTTAATTTCGTTGTTACCTGAGACAATTCCAGCAAAATCAAAACTTATTGTATCACCGATATTATAAGTCTCTTCTCTAGGTCCTATGTTTAAAAATTCACCAGTACTTGAATCTGAAGCAAACATATCAGGAAATATGTAATTTTCAATACCCTGATACAAAGTAAATTTATCATTCAAAAGGAGTGTGTCTGCACCCCCTAAATCAATCGACCTAGTAAACGATTCACCTTTTTCTCTCCATGCAAAAACTTTTATGTAATCTAGTGAATACAAATCTTTTGGACAGGAATCAGATATTGAAAATTTTGTTGGAGTACCCTCTTTTCCTAATGAAACTGCAAACTGATAACCTTTCTCACCTTTAAATACGGCATAACCTCTCACTGCTTTCATATCTGAATCGGTAACTAGTTTTTGAACTGAAGTTCCTATTCCATGAACTTGCTTCAAAGAATCTCTATATCCTCTCTCAACTGTGAAAGTTTGAGCAGATATCTCTTTGATTAACATAAATTCATTGTCAATCAAAATTATATCTCCAACAGTGTAGTTGTCACTGCTGACAAGAGTTATCGAATCGGTAGAGGTGTTGACTTCATTGGATATTGTTGAAAATGAATTAAAGCCAGTATCCATCAAGTATGTGATATAAACATTTGAATTATTGGCTACGTATTCACCATTACTTATCAAATTATCTGATGTGTGAAGCCAAACATTATCAAAATTGTTTATATTTACATCGTTCTGAACTATTGCAGGTCCTGCTAAAAATTCTCTTACTCCATCGGCTTTAACAATTCCTCCAGAACCATTATCAGCATATCCGTAAAACCAATATCCTTGGGTTAAACCGTCTTTATTAAATGTTGCTTGAGTTTTTCCGGGACTTGTCGAAATACTAGTGGGTTCCAAATTTATATAGGAAGATGAAAAAGGTTCAATAAAATAAAATTTAAATTTATCGTCACCATTTCCATTTACTTCAATGGTAAATGTTGATGATGTGTTTGAGGTTATTTGAGTAGTAACACCAGAATTTAGAGATGGTGGTGATGAATATAAATTATAAGGATCAGGGAAGCCGAAATCACTTCTTTGATTTTGCTCACTATAAGTTGGTGCAATACCAGAACAAAATGAGTTGCTTTCATTTAAGGTAGTAATAATGTTGATAAAACTACCATCCTCTGGAGAAACTATTCCCTGAAAGCCATATTCATTTGTTGCTGCAATAACAGTAGTTGTAGTTGTTGTTGGCACGGTGGTGGTAGTTGTAGCAGTATTATCTTCTGCTGCAATCGTTGTGGTTGTTGTGTCAGATGAAACATAATCATTAATTCTTGATTCACAACCTGTATAAGATTTCATTTTGGCAAATGTTGTTGGCCCTAAGTCACCATCAGCAGTAATTCCGACATATGCTTGAAATCTTTTAATTGCTTCTCGTGTTTGATTGCCCTGTAAACCATCTTCTAAACCAGCATTAAATCCATATCTGTTTAGAAAACTTTGAACATTTTGTAATTCATCAAAATTAATATTTGAATTATCTTCTGGTATGCAACCGTCATATACAACCTCTGTTGTAGTTGTTGTTTCAGGCACAGAAGTTGTAGTTGTAGAATCCGGTACCTCCGTGGTTGATGTAGTATCGCTTAAAACTTCTACTGTCTGTTCCTGTTGTGAACTGCAGGATACAAATATTGATAAAATAATTACAAGTAAGAAAAGATTTGTTTTTTTCATTAATTAAATGATATAACAGTGAGTCATATATTCAATAAAGTATTGATTTATCTATTTGATAAATAAGTTTTATTTTTAAATGTAATATAAGTGAAACTTATCATGATTAAAAATAAAAATAATCTATTAACTTGAGGTGTCCTATTTTCTATATTTACTATTTCTGTTTTAGCGTATCCACCATCCAAATAATGTAAACATTCAGCATAGCCACTTACAGTTACTGTATTACCCTCAGAATCTTGGAGATTAATATTTTGAAAAAAGTCATCCGGTTGAAATATTAAATATCCATCTTCGTGTTCAATAGGTTTATTAAAATTCTCATAGATTCCACAAGTAGCTATCTCTTTCGTTAAACACTCAATATCTAAATCTGTAATAATTTCAAAATAGTCTGATGTATAACGACAACTTAGTGTTGTAGAAAGCTTTTCCGAGAGTTCGAAGTTTAAATTATCATCATAGTTTTTGGGGAAACCAACTATATATGTAAACGCTATAAATGATAAAAGTGTGACAACAACTTGTGTTCTAATATTTGATTTTCTTAAAAAATTTATTACTAAAAATACAAAAGAGAATGATAATAAAAAGAAATAATAATGAGTTTTAACAGTATCTCCTTTGTCAGGATTAAAATGAAGTCCAAATAAACCAAGCGATGTTAACAGCAAAATAAATATCCCTACTAAGTAAACTTTTGTGAAAGAATTAAATTTAAAAGATTTCTGTTTCGCAAAAGTGAAAAAGAAAAAGATTATAGATAAAAGTACTGATATGTTTCTTCTTGGGTAATCTAGAAAATTTATAATCTGCTTTCTATTTGATACAAATAAGCTTCTTTCATGATCCCAGTATCTATTGAAGTAATCTCCAAACAAATCAATAACTGTTATTCCAAACAAAGAGCCTGCATGAACGTTTCTAAACGGATTTAGAAATATATCATTTAAATTTAAAGTGTATATGAATGTTAACGGTGCACGAAATAAATAGGACTCGAGCTCTGGATGAAATAACATACTTACATTATTTACTGTCAGATTTTCTTGATAAAGAAAATACGACATTACTGAGAAAATAAATAAAGCAATACCTAAGTCAAGATATTTTGCTTTGACAATTTTCTTAAAATAGATAAATAAAATTGCAGATGCGGTCAATATAAAAACAGTTCCTTTGCTAGTTGCTATTACAGCTAGTAGCGGAGAAGCTGCAATAAGGTATGTTATATTTTTGCTTTTAAAATAATTATCTATACTTAATAAAATCCATGGAAACAAAGCAAATGCGAGGATTTCTGGCTTCATTATTAACCTTCCACCAAATACTGGTGGAAAAATATTTAAAAAAGTTAACGCCAAAAGTATCTGAGTTACATTAATTCTTTTTATTCTCATAAAAAGAAACAAGCCTAATAACCCAACTAAGTAAAGTACAAAGTTGCCAAGTTGGATTGCTGAACTATAAATATACTCCCACTTATCAGCAACATAAAACTGATCATAAGAATCTATAAAAAGAGAGATAAACCAAAAGTAAAACAATCCTTGCTCACGAGAAGGAGATTCTATTGTCCCATCAAAATACTCAATATATCTAAAATATCTGTAAAAATCAGTTCCATCGATAGAGTTATAGAATATTTCTCCAATGCTAAAAGTGAAAACTAAAGAGAAGAAAAATGAAAATATAGAAAAAATTTTTAACTTGTTTTTTAACATTTGATTCCTTGATTAAAAAAATTTAATTTTTGCATTACTATAAATTTATATCAGAAATGCTTCAACGTAAAGGATAGCTTTAATTAGATGAGTTTAATTAATAAAAATATAAATCTGATTTGTAAATTTTTATTTATTATCATTTTTATCTTTCCTGTTAAAGGTTTAGGGTACTTTTCAGGATTACCATTTAATTCAAAATCATCATTTTTAATATCAGTCTTAGTTATTTTTAGTATTTTTAGAGCTAAGGACACTTATTTCAAAATTTGTTCAATATTTTTTTTAATAATATTTTTTTTCAAAGTTTTTTTTATTTTTAATCCTTTAAATCTTTGGTCAGTATGCGTCAATGATACTTCAACACCTATTCAAACAACTTTTAATTATGAATACATTGATTCAACATGTACAAAAAGTTTCAATAATCTTAACTCCATTTTTACTGATAAAGTTTCAATTATATCTTACGAAACGCTTGATACTGATTATGAATGGTTAGGGGCTAACTCTTCAAATTTTCCTCTAGGATTTTTAAATCATGCAAAATTTAATATTTATGAACTCAGGCGTGATTGGCTTCCTTTTAAGATTAATTTTTATAAAAAACTAGATAAGAGCACTACTCAATTAGAGATAAACTACATTGGTGAAGTAACCATTAAATTTAATGATGGAACGACTGGTTTTGCGATTCCTACTCGTTATTGGAATGAGAACACTGTAATAATTGATGTTCCCAAGAATGCAACAAATGTGGTAGTAAAGTACTCATACATCAAATGGAATATCAAACAAATTCCTACACTAAAAAGTGGTTACCCGTATGAAAAATTTGCAAAACTAAATATTAAAGAAATAGGTAGTCCTAAAAACAATACTGAATTGTACACATTAATATTTGTTGTCATTTTTTTGATTTTAAATTTGAGGAATCTTCTTTTTAATATAGATAAAAATTATTTACTGTTGTTGTCTTTGTCTATTTTGTTTTCTCTTATTTATAATTTTGATTTTTCCCAAAATAGATTGATAAAATTATATGCTTATTTGTGTTTGTTATTAATTTTTCTTTTCTTTAATAATTCAAATTTTTCACTATTTAATTTTATACATATTTTTATTCTTTTAAGTTTTATTATCATTGATTACCCTTGGAACAATTTCGATTTAATTGTAAAACCTGGTGGGTCTGATAGTTTAACATATGAAAATCAAGCTAGATTAATTCTTGAAGGAGACGGACTCCGGGGTGGTGCAAGTGTATTTTTATACTCTCCAGGGTATAGATATTTTTTATTTATGTTGCATATAATATTTGGTGACTTTTGGAATGTTGCTTGGATAGCAATTTTGTCGTTATGTATAAATTGTATATATCTAATTGCTAGCAAACACAATCCTATTACATTTTTGTTTGTGCTGTTTCTTATTTCAGACAATGTAAGAAATATATTTTTATATGGCATGTCTGAAACAAGCTCTTTAGTTTTGTTTTTAGCATCAATATATTTAATTATTAAAAAAGAAAAAATTTCTGCTGGTGTTGTTTTAATGAGCATAGGTGTATTAGTAAGACCAGAGACTGGACTGTATGCATTGGCAGTTTTGTTTTTAAATAGAAGAAGGTTAAAAATCAGAGATTATTTAAGCTTTGGAGGATTGCTAATTCTACCTCTAATTCACAATCTTTATTATGGAAATGAATTTGTAGTTCTTACATCTGGTTGGAATTATGGTCGAAATCTAGACTTTAATTTTGTTAAAAACTTAAATTATCTAATAATGAATCCATTCAATGATAAAATCCTGATGACACTCGGTTCTACAATTATCTATATTGGCTTTAGTATTGTTGTCCTGTCACTTTTTAATTTTTTGATATCAATTTATAAAAAACAAAATCTTACAAGTAATCAATTTTTTCTATTTGGAATTTTAAATCTTTTACCTTTTGTTGTTTACGATCCCGAACTTTTTTACCCAAGGCATATAATTATTGGTCTTTGTTTTTTATCATTAAATAATATTTATAATAAAAATTGGTTAACTAAGTTAGAAGAGAATCTAAAAAAAATAACATGAAAGATCTTGTAAAGCTTTTTTTGTCAGTTACATTAACATTTGTACTTTTACTACAGTTTGAGGGTATTAGATTTACAAACATTTATTTTTTTGATGGAATATATCTTTTAATTATTTCAACTATCATCAACTATTTTATTTTTAGAAAAAGAACTAAAAATCTCTTAGTAATTCTGATTGCAGTATTTTCAATGAATTTTGGATTTTTTGTACTTTTTCCAGTAAGTTACGAAAGATCAGTTTCTGTAAGTTTGTTGAATAATTTGTCTGAGGAAAATATAAATTCATTTATTACAAGAGAACAACTGCAAAATGAAATTAAAAACATTACAAATACTGATATGTTTTTAGAAAAAAGAATAAATGAACAGCTATACACGGGTTACATAGAAGAAGTAGATGGAAAATACATATTAACCAATAGAATTAGAAATTTTGTAATATTGCAGAACTTAATTTCAGTTTTATTTAATACAAACTAAATTTAGTTTAACTAATTTGGACAGCCATCTTTCCAGACATTTTTAATTGAATAATAAGAATTTAGATAGTGGAATTCTTTATTCTGTCCAATGTTTTCTCTTAATTGATAATCTTGAACTAATAACCCTTGATTTATTTGTAAGTTAAAGTAAACCTCTGTTGCTTGGTCAGGTTGATCTACCTCATAAAAACCAATGTAAAGAAAATTAGTCAAAAATGTTGAAATTAATATAACTGTTAAATATGATTTCTTAATTTCCAATGAATTTATCAATAAAAAAAATGCAACTAGTGCAGGAAGTAGATGACCTTCTTCTGTAGGTAATCTCAAAAAACTAAGTTCGAATAATAAAAAGACTATAAACCAATGGAGATTGTTTAAGATATCTTTCCTGCGAATCTTTACTAAAAAAATTAATGCTACAAATGTTCCTATAACTCCAAGAAAATCAAATTGCTTTAAAACAAATCTTCCTAATCTTCCAATCAATGTGTGATCTGTATTTGTAAGATTTAAAATACAAAACATGTCTCTGGGGCTTGAAAGATTATTAGAAAGAGAGGAGTTCCATAACTCAAGATATACAGGAAAGTAAATTAACATAGAGAAAATTCCTGTTGTAAAAGTAAATTTAATTAAATTTTGTATTCTTTCTTTTTTCCTATAAAAAATGAATAAAACTGGAATGGCAAATATCACATTTGACAACCTAATGCCGATAGAAGCTGCAAGCAGTAAAGAGACAGGAATATATGTTTGATCCACATAAAGAGCTAGGTATAAAGCAAGCAAGCCAAAAAATAATCCAGCATGATAGTCAATTACCGACAAACCACTTGTTAAATAAATAGGGGAGAAAATAATAATATAATATAAAAATATTTTTTGTGAATTTTGTTTCTCGAAAAAATTTAGAATTATAAAGTTATTACCTAATACAAAAAAGAATTGGCTAACAAGAAATAAGATTTCAAAATCAAGATTAAGAAATTTAGAAACTCCATAAACAAATGTTAAAAAAAACTCATATAAAGGAAATCCGGGAGGTCTTGAAGGAAGGTAAAGTGAGTCTTCATATAAATTGATAACTGTACCAAGTAGTGCATAAGAATCCCAGTCGGGTCCAATAAATTTTTGAATTATAAATGGTATAAAAATAAGTAAATGAAATATGGATGCAATATAAAAGTGTATTTTATATTTAGTTTTTATCACTTAATGCATTCCAAGTTCAAACTTACATGTATTCCATTTCTTTTATCCATATGAGGAAAATAAGCTTGTGAATGGTCGTCGTAGTTAATTGAAGCAAAAACAGACTGCCAATCCCATTCCTTTATCTCTTTAAAAGTTGCATCCTCAAGAACTTTAGTTAAGCTTTCTTTGTCATAAACTGTTTTGTGGTAGATTGTTGTCTCATTTGTTGCATTCCATTTACCATATAATGGTCCTAAAATATCATCAATACTGCCTGTAAGTTCATAAACTTTAATTAGAGTTTCAAAATTTGGCACTGCTAATCTCAAAATTCCACCATCTACTAAAACTCTATTCCATTCTTTTAATAAGATTTTTACTTCATTTCTATCAAAATACTCAATAACGTGTGACGCATAAATTTCATCAATTGAATTAGTTTCAAAAACTGATAGATCATCGACAGGTATTTGGTAATCTATATGGTCAAAATCACCAAGATCTATATGTATATACCCTTCTAAATATCGTTCTCCACAACCTAAATGCAGTTTCATATTTTTTTTATTGAAAAGATACCTTTTAAAATTTTAAATCCATCAATCAATGCATTCACTTTTGTTTTACCAGCGTATCTTTCTCTTTCCTCGCTCAATATTTCAGTATATCTTAAATTTTGTTGATGAACTTTAACAGGCAATTCAAGGCATAATGTAAAATCATCTGAAATTAGATTGACAGAATTTAGAATACTTCGATGAAACATTGGATAGAAAAATAAAGAATCGGTGATATCACATCCAAATCTAAACCTTACTAAGCCTGTGAAAAACTTATTTCCTAATGCCCTAATAAAAGTATCATCTGGACTTTTTGCACCATCTTTATATCTTGAACAAAAAACAGCATCTAAGTCTTTAATTAGAGTTTTCATTTCATTTAAGGATTTTGGATTATATGAACCATCTCCATCCATATACGTGATATATTCTTTTGATGACAATTCTATAGCTTCTTTAACAGCGCCGCCCCAACCTTCTAGTGATTGAGTGATAAATTTTACATCGTATTTTTCCGCAATGTTTTTTGTGTTGTCTGTTGAGTTTTTATCAATAATAATAATTTCGCCAATGTTAAAATCTTCTATCTCCTCAAGAACATAACCGAGCGATTCTTCTTCGTTGTACGTTGCGATAATTAAAGAAACATCATGTAATTCAGTGTGTTTTGTATTCATTGTTTTAAAAATCTTTTGATGTTGAGAAAGTTGCGATTTTATCAACCACTTCTTCCATTTGATCTTTTGTTAAATTAGTGGAAGAAGGTAACCAAAGAATATTTTCAGAAATATTTTCAGAAAATTTAAGGTTTGTTTTCTCAATACTTTGTAAAAAACTTTGTTTGCTTAATGCTGGATAGGATTCTCTGGTCAAAATACCGGCATCTTCAAGAAAACTTTTTAAGCTATCTCTTGCTTTTTCTGTTTCACAAATTAAGTCTATAAACCAAGGAGTTTCGTATTCAAAAAAGTGAATAAAACTAAAATTTTCAAGATTATTTTTATAAATTTCAAACATTTCTTTTTTTATTTTTATAAATTCATTAATTTTTTCAAACTGTGAAAGACCCAGTGCAGACTGTAAATCAGTTATTTTAAAATTAAGACCAAATCCATCGTGCCAGTCACTTTTGTCTTTTGATCTATTAAATGTTTTTAAATCTATAAGATACTCGTAAAGACTATCGTCATCGGTTAAGACTAGCCCTCCCTGACCCATTGTGATTATTTTATGGGGTGTGAAGGAAAATACACTCATACTTCCAAGTGATCCACACATTTTATCTTGATAATGTGAACCAAGAGCGTGTGCAGAATCTTCGATTAAAACAATATTTCTATCATTACAATATTCTTCTATAGAAATACCGTCTTCTGTTCTACCGTTCAACGGTACATATATAACTCCGTCAAGCTTATCAGCTGTTTGTAACGACTCTAGTGACATACATAAGCGTTCATTCAAATCTATTATTACTGGCTCAGCTCCTGCCCAAAGTATTGCATTAATTGTTGCAATCATAGTTATATTGGGAACTGCAACTCGCTTGCCTTCAGTTAATCCTGCGGCAAGCAACGACAAATAAATAGCAATAGTTCCATTGGGAACTGCCACTGCATATTTTCGACCTACAAAATGTGCTATCTTTTCTTCTAATTCTTTAGTAAGTGCATGCTCAGTTATCCATGCACCACTAGACATATAATCGTTGACCCTTTGAACATCTTGTTCAGAAATGTTTGGTTCCACTTGATTAATTTTTTCTGACATTTACTCGTGTTCTATCTTTGTCTGGTCCATAATAGGGTCCATTTTTAACTTCTAAAACCTTTGAATCCTCTATCATTTCGTATTCATGAACTCCTTGATACTGAATAATCATCATTCCTGATTCAACAATGGCAGATTCAATAAAAGTTGTGTCCTCTTCGTATAGATTACATTTAATTTTTCCTCGTAAGACATAAACAACTTCTTGTGTTCTGTATGAACTCCTATCAAAGTAATTATGAAAATGTGCATCCAAAATCTTATCTTTTTTGTAATTCCAAGTACCTACTTGAATAAAAGATTCATCACTTGTTAAAAAATCTAGACCTTCTGGCATATTGCTAATGTCAAAAATTGAAGCATAAATTTCTCCATTTGATGTAATATGTTTTGTATTTTTATCTTCCATGTGTTTCTTTATACCAATTTATAGTTTTTTCTATTCCATATTCTAATTCAAACTCTGGTTCCCATTCTAAGAGTAGAGACCCTTTTGTACCATCTACTTTTTTTTCCAAAACTCCATCAGGTTTTTCTGTGTTAAACGAAAACTCTCCTTCCCAACCAACTTGTGTTTTAATAATATTTGCTAAATCAATAATTGATATTCCTTTTTTAACTCCAACATTAAAAAAATGATGACCACTATTTAGATTCAAAGATTTAACCAAAGCATTTGCACCATCTTGAACATATAGCCATTCTCTAATAGGCTTTCCTGTTCCCCAAATTTCAACAAAGTTTTCATTTTTCATTTTTGCATCAGATATTTTTTTAACCAATGCTCCAAGAGCGTGAGACCTTTCCACATCAAAATGATCTTCTGGGCCATACATATTCGACAATATGACATTTGCAGAAGAAAAATTATACTCTTTGAAAAAACTACTACCTAAATCTACACACATTCTTTTTGACATTCCGTAGTTATAAACAGAATCATGTGGAGGACCATCAAAGAAACTCTCTTCTTTGTATGTATCTAGATGTCCTGGGTAAGCACAATTAGAAATTGGATTTACTAGTATAGAAACTTTATTCTCATTTGAAACTTTATAAAGATTCAATGCCATTTTTGAATTTTCAGATAGCATTTTTGCTGGAAATTTGTAACCATATGAAATGCCTCCAACAAAAGCAGCACAATTTATGACTCCTTGTGGTTTATGTTTTATAAAAAATTCATTCAAAGACTTTGCATTTGTAATATCTAAATCTTTTTTTCCGTAAATTTCAATTATTTCATGTTCATTATCTTCAATTAGTAATTTTTTTACCCAGCCTCCAAGAAAGCCACTTGAACCAACTACTAATACTTTCATAAATTACAGTTCTTTTGGATGTTCCCAAGTTGGAAATATGAGATTATCTTTTAGTAAAGCTAAATCTTTTTTTGCTTCTGTAATATCATATTCAACCATAATTTTCACAAGTTCATTAAAATCAACCGTAGGTTCCCACCCCAATGTATTTCTTGCTTTGGTTGCGTCGCCAACCAAATAATCAACCTCATTTGGTCTAAAGTATTTTTCAGAAATATCTACATAATCTTCCCAAAATAGACCAACGACATTAAAGGCAGCTTCGGCAAATTCTTTAACTGTTTTTGTTTCACCTGTTGCTAAAACCCAATCTTCTGCAGTACCATGTTGCATCATTTTCCACATACCTTCAACATAATCTTTTGCATACCCCCAATCTCTACTAGCGTCGAGATTTCCCAAAGTTAATCGATTTTGTATACCTACTGATATTCTTCCAACCGCTTTGCTAATCTTTCTTGTAACAAAAGTTTCACCCCTCAAAGGTGATTCATGATTAAATAATATTCCATTTACACCAAATAACTCATATGATTCTCTGTATATTTTTGTAATCTCATGAGCAAAAACCTTTGATGCTCCATATGGGCTTTTAGCATCAAATAGTGATTTTTCATTTAAAAATTCTTTACTAGTACCCCCAAACATTTCAGAAGAGGAAGCTTGGTAAAATTTTACATCTTTTTTTAGGTGTCTTAATCCTTCAAGTATTGAAATAGAACCAAGAGTTCCAACTTGTGTTGTGAGTATTGGATTTATGAAAGAAACCGAAACATGGGATTGAGCAGCTAGATTGTATACCTCATCAGGAAGAATATTATTCAGTAAATTTGTAATTGAAGACGAGTCAAGAAGATCAGAATAATGAAGGGTCAGTTGATTGTCATTAGAATGTTTTGAAATCAAACTATCTATTCTTTCTGTGTTGATAGAAGATGAGCGCCTTACAGTACCATGAACTTCATAACCTTTTTCAAGTAAAAGTTCAGCTAAATATGCTCCATCTTGCCCTGTAATACCGGTAATTAATGCTTTCACTATATAAACATTTTAATTAGGTAATAAATAAGTTATGAAAATAATTCAATTAATTAGTATGAATCTTGAAATGAAAAATATAGGCATTATTGTTTATGGAAGATTTCCAACAGAGAAAGCTTATGGTTCACATATTATTGATACTTCTATTGGTTTTCTAGATAACGAATGTAGTATTAGTGTTTTTTATTCAAAAACATCAAATAAAAAAACACTAGAGATTGATCCAGAAAAATATTACGGCAATTCAGAAATTAATTTTATTGAGGTTGAAAATTATGATTTTACTAAATTATTTTTCTATGATTTAATTCCAAATTTTATACAAAAAATTTTTTGGACTTTAGGTGCATTTTTTTGGTCTAAAAAGTTAGAGAACTATTTAAATGACATAGACACATTGTGGTCTACAAATCCAAATCTTTTAATAAATCATGTATCAAATCATAAAAGAATTGTCTATGAAAAACATGGAGCTGGTAAATTTATTCAAAAATATGTAGTCAGAAAATTGTCTAAATATAAAAATGTTTTTTTTGTTGGAACCTCTAAAACTTCTTACCATGAGCTATTAAGTTTGTCACCAGAAAGAACTATTTACTTGACAAACGGAGTTGATATAAATTCTTATAAAACAATAGAATCTCACGAAAAAAAACCGAAACTAAACATTGGTTATATTGGGATGCTTGAAACTTATGGTGAAGATAAGGGAGTTAAAAAAGCTTTTTTAGAACTAAAAAATATTGCCAAAGATTATGATTTTAAATTGACATTAATTGGAGGACCAAAAGAAAAAATTGATGAAATTGTTGAAGAATTTAAAGATACAAATATAGAACTTTTTTATAAATATAAGATACCAAAAAATCAGGTGCCCAAATACATAAAAAATCTCGATATTGGTATAGTTCCCTATCCGAATGAATTTCATATGACAAACTATGCATCACCATTAAAAATTTTTGAGTATGCTGCCGGCAATGCAGCTATCCTATCGTCAGATATTAAGAGCAATCTTGAGCTAAGGGATACTCAACTTGGGATAACATACTTTAACGCCGGAGACTACGTTGATTTCAATAAAAAAATAACAAAATTAATATTAGATGATGATTTTAGAAATTCCTTAATTGAAAATTCTAAAAAAAACATTAATAATTACTCTCTCAAAAATAGAATTGAAGTATTAATTAATTTTTGCGTCCGTAGCTCAATTGGATAGAGCACCTGACTTCGGATCAGGGGGTTGAGGGTTCGAGTCCTTCCGGGCGCGCCAACATAAATTCAATTATTTGTTTTATTCGATAATCAATAGTCAATTTTTCAAAATTGATGTTTTCTTTTTTTGAAATTTCACCAATTGCTAAATTAATAGCCTTCTCAAAGCTATTAATATTTTCTAAGTCGAAGAAATATAGTAAATTCTGATATGGTAAAGATCTATGTGCAGGAGCCTCTGTAGCCAACACTTTTAGTCCTGAGCCAAGATATTCATAATATTTAAGTGGAGATGTGTGTCTTTGAGAATGAGTACTTTTTACATTAGTGAGTAAACCAAGGTGGGATATTGCAAGTTCTTCAGACAATTTTGATCTTTTTAAATGTCCATAAATAAAAAGGTTTTCATCATTAAAATTTCTTTTTAAATTTTCAACTGCTGATTCAGGACCACCAAAAATATGGAACTCAACTTTTTTTTCAAAGTCTAGTTTTAAAAAATTTTCAATTATCTTTTCGATTCCTCTTGATGTGCCAAATCTCTCTAAATTACCAGAGAACAATAATCTAATAGGGTTTTCTTTTTTTTCTTTAGTGGTAAAAATTTTATGATCATAGCTATTTTCTAATACCACAATATTTTTATCTTTTTTTAAAGCTAGGTCTTCTAATATAAATTTGTTAGTACAAATTAATTTTGAATTATTAGATGTTATTGATTTCTTAATTAATTTTTTTCTTATTGAAGTCAAGTCATGGCATTCATAAGTAACATTAATATTTTTTTTAGATAAAAAGTAAAAAACCCAATCAGATAATGTAAAAACAATCTCTGAACTGTTCTTATTGTACTTTCTTGTAATGTAATAAGACCATAGAAAATGGCTCAGAAGATATGAATATTTATTAAATAATTTTATTCTGCCGAATGGGAGATAATGTTTTGTTGCGTGTATTTTAAAATCTTCTTCAATTTCATAGTGGTTTTGTAATATTTTTAAATCTGCAGTTGCATTTTTTTCCCTTAAAGGAAAAATTAATTTTATATCTATCCCATTTTTCACAAAGTACTTAATTAATGAAAAAGTATGTATCCCGTGAGCAGTATTACTAGGAATACCCTGATAAGTAATGTAATTTAATTCCATAGTTTCTTACTTAATATTAACCATAAAATAGCCTAAAATTTATTAATATGATTGGTGATCCAGGATATTTTGGTCCAAACTCCATGATGTGGAAGGTCAATAAAGAAATTACAGTATTATTTGGTGGTGCTCGAGCGCTACTAATGCATGCTGCACATCCTTTAATAGCTGCAGGGGCAAGGCAAACTTCTTTCTACCAACGCGATCCTTGGAAAAGATTAATTAGGACTTTGTCACTACAAAACTCTGTAACGTTTGGTTCAAAGAAAGAAGCTAATGATAGTGCTCATAGAATAAACAAACTTCATGAAGTAATAAAAGGGGAAGATGAAATTACTGGAAATATATACGATGCTTTAGATCACGAACAGCTCCTATGGGTTCATGCTTGTCTTCAAATATCTTCTATTTATTTTTATGAAAAGACTGTCCAAAAATTATCTGAGGAAGAAAAAAATCAATATCATAAAGAAAACATGGTTGCTGCTGATCTTGTTCTAGTTAATATTAAAGAAATGCCTAAAACTCACGAGGACCTTAAAAATTGGGTTATTGAAAAATCAAAAACTGAAAACTACCTAATTTATACTGATGTTGCCAAAGACGTTCAAGATATAATAGCGGGAGGTCCTGTACCAAGACATATTAAACCTATTTGGCCATTCATAGCCTTTACTGCATTCAACACCCTACCAAAAGAATTTAAAAAAATTTATGGTGTAAAAGACACAAAAATAAAATCTATGATTTTGAGCTTCAATTTAAATTTTTTAAAATATACAAGACCGTTTCTTCCACCATTTTTTAGATTAATTGCACCTGCACGTTGGGCAAAACAAAGACTTAAATCAAACCCTAATTTATTGTTTAAAGATAAAGCAAAATTTTAAGCTTTAGATATTATTAACTTGTGGAAAATTCAAAAAATAATTCTTGGGAAGAGATATCAGATGACATATCTGATGTAACAAAAAAAATTAAAGATAAAGTTTCGCAAGAAAATTTAGTAGATGATTTAAAAGACTCTTTCAAGTCGACAATTGATACAAGTGCCGAAATCTTAAAAAATCTCGTTAAAGCAATTGATGAAACAGTTAAGGATGATGAAATAAAGTCAGAATCAAAAGAAGTTATAAGTAAAATCTCGAATGAACTTGGTGAAGTTATCGATGCTACCAAATCTAAAATCTCCTACATCATTAATAACCAAATAACTGAAGAAGAGTAGCTTTATAAAATATTATTTAGAATCTAGTGTATTATTTATTAGACGAAAGACTGGGTCGGTAGCTCAATCGGCAGAGCAGGAGCCTTTTAAGCTCAAGGTCGTGGGTTCGATTCCCACCCGACCCACATAGAAATTATGTTTATCAAGTCACTAAAAATAACATTTGTTTCAGGATTCAATTTTTTATCGAAAAACTTATTAGTTTTTATTATTTTTGATTTATTTGAAAAAAGCAATGAATACCTATATGTTCTAATTTTGATTTACATGTATTTACAAAGCTATATTCTGCATCTGAAATTTACATTAAAAAGAGAAATTGGTGTTGACTCGTTTACTTTATTTTTAAAATTGAATCTTATTTTGTTTTTGCTCGATTATTTTATTTTTTCTCTAATAAACCAATTCTTTCCATATGTAGTATTGTCTACAATTTTTATAAGTATCATTATTCATTTGTTTAGAATTATTTTGTTTTCAAAGGAAATGGAGTGAAAAAGCTAATTTTACTTGTTTTTGTTTCTATATTTTTTCTAATTCCAAATTACCAATCTGATTTAAATAGCATACCTAATTCAGGTGATGAAATTCAATATTGGGAAATTGGATATGGAATTTTCAGCTCTGGAGAATACAAAAGAGAAATTATAAATAGTAGTATTGATGAAAATTCGAAATTGGAACTTGGCTACAGAAGAGGCGAGCCAATTTACCCATTACTTATTGCAGGTATTATTAGAATAAACAACTTATTCAATGAAGTATCAATAGAGAATTGTCGTTCTATAGATTGTTCAGTTTTTGACGAAGAAGTTGCTTCACTTGTGTTATTAGCACACTTATTTAAGTCAATAATTATTTTATTGATTTATACCACTCTTGAGTCTCGCTATTCCTATTCAGTTAGCGCTGCCTTAACATTGACATTACTCTTAATGCTTCCAGTTGAATATAAAGACTTAATTACTGTTTTACTCTTAACACTAGGTATTCATTTTTACTATAAAAAAAGGTTTTTGGGTTTATTATTCTTGAGCCTTCTCCCTCTTAGCAATGCCGTATTTATTTATATTCTTCCAGCAGTCTTTATTACATATTTTTTATTAAAGAAAAATAATGTCAAAAATTCAATGATAACATTACTTATTTTACTAATACCATCGATGATGTGGATGGGAAGAAACTATTCAACTGTTAATCAATTTTCTATAACAGGAAGAGCTTCTGAAGTCTTATCAATTAGAGCAGAATACAGCACAAATAGTTTTGATCAAATACGTGCAGGGTACATATTCTACACACCAGCACGACCCTTCATTTTTGGTGCAATACAGGGAAAGTTCTGGAGTTATGTCACAGATTCTAGATCCGATGTTGTTTACAATAGGTCAAACTCTCAATCTTCCTACAAAATGGCAAAAGAATTAACCGGTGTTGTAGGAAGTAAATTAAAAAGTGAAAACTTTGAATCAAGGTCTTATATTGAACAGCAACAAATTCTTAACACTGTTTCAATTAATTTAATTAGAGAGAATTTTCCTCAACATTTGCTGCTCAGTACTGTTTTTGGTTATAGAGGAATGTTTCCCTCAATAAATTTTGATTTTATTGACTTTTACTCTTTTCCTGAGAGTATTTCATTGTTAATTAAAGAGATATTTTCTTTTTTAAGATTATTTTTTATACCTTATGGATTGGTAAAGTCGATAATTAATTTATTAAGTAAAAAACCTTCGTTGTGTTCGTTATTGCTAATTGTTCTATGGGGATTTTTTGCAACACTTACTCACTTTATTCCAAGATACGCAACATATTTATTAATTCCAGCAGTGCATTTAGTAGCTAATATTGATAAAGAGGAAGTATGAATAAAACTGCAATTATTATACCTGTATTTAATGAAGCAGAAAATTTACCAATTCTTTTTGAAAATATCGAAAAAATTGAAAGGCCTGAATTTATATTTATATTTGTTAATGATGGATCTCAAGATAAGTCTTTTGAAATTTTAAAAACAGCAAATTTTAATCATCTCTTAATAAATCATAAAAAAAACTTGGGACTAGCCAGTGCAGTAAAAAGTGGCATCGATGAAGCAAAAAAACTAGACGTAGATTATGTTGTTAAAGTTGATGCAGACCTCCAACACAATCTTGAAGAAATTGACCTGCTTCTAAAAGAATTAAACGAAGAAGTAGATTTCGTTTATGGTGATAGATTTAATGGAGAAATAAATTACAAAATGGAATTTATTAGAAAAGTAGGTAATAAATTTTTTAGTTCCCTTACAAAATGGTTAACAGACTATAAAATTACAGATTCCCAGCCTGGATTCATTGCTATGAAGATAGAACTTGCAAAAAAAATTAGAATGTTAGGTAATTATAACTACACACAACAAGTTTTAATTGAGGCATCATTACTAGGTTTTAAATTTAAACAGGTTCCAATTACTTTTAATAAAAGAATTCATGGAAGTAGTTTTGTAAGTCTAAAGTATCCTTTCAAAGTATTCTGGCAAATTTTTATAATTTACTCATCATTAAAACCGCTTTCTACATTTGGTAAATTAGGAAGCTTACTTATGCTCATATCAGTGCTGATAAGTTCATATCAAATATACCTTTTTAATATAGGAATAAATGAAAAATTTATTCAAAATGACGATCTAGTTAGTCTTTTGTTTCTTTTTGGCATTCAAACAATCTTTGTTGGAGTATTAGGAAATCTTATTAATAATTACAAAAATAATATTTAAAATATATAACTAATACATTTTTTATGTGAAGATTTCAATTTATAAGTATTAATATTAAGTAGAATTAATTTTTCGGGGGCGTGGTGAAGTCTGGAGTTCACGCCTGCCTGTCACGCAGGA
>TARA_B100001057_G_scaffold104758_1_pt1 | contig 18928 bp, 26 predicted proteins | sample TARA_B100001057 | Tara Oceans TARA_B100001057 (sample SAMEA2621839) | marine metagenome | biome: marine biome (ENVO:00000447); feature: surface water layer (ENVO:00002042); material: "saline water (ENVO:00002010), including plankton (ENVO:xxxxxxxx)" | depth 5 m
GCAAACTTCAGGGCCCATAGTTTGTCAAAGTCCAGACCCATGCCTGCACCATAGAACGCATAATATCCTGACACCTTGTACCAGGGCAGGCTCACCAGTTGGTCGTTGCAGTATTCTGTGAGGTTATTGGACTCCTCTGATGTCATGTATTGGCTCTTCCAGGACCTAATGAAAGGTGTTTCACCTGTGATGGTGTATCCAAATTTTTCAGGATCCTTGGCTATCTCAGATGGAAATGCATTGTACTTGGCATTTTCAATCCTGAATGCAATATAGTTCATGATGCTCAATGGTATGTTCTTGTGATTCTGTATCCAGGTCAACCCATCCATGATGTCTCCCTTGGAATCTCCAGGAAGCCCAACCAACAGGTTGGCGTGTGTGTTGAAATAGTTCCTGCCCAGTGGATGTCCTTGTTTGCGAGGATAGTCCACCAACAGTTCTATGTTTCTCATGACCCTGTCACGATCCGACATCTTGTTGATCTGTTTGCCTGCTTGTTTGTTCAGTGTTTCTATGCCAAACTGTCCTGACCTCAAACCTATGTTGTACAGACCTTCCACCATGCCAGGCAACACCAATAGGTCTTGTCTTAGGTACGACCAAAACTGTATGGGCTTGGGCAGTTGCCTGACCACATTGCCTATGGATTCAATTTTTTGCACAGTGTCATTGAATGTGTCATCCGAAAACATATATCTTGTGATACCATACCTGTCATAGTTTTCAGACATCTCTTCCAACAGTATGTCTTCCTGTCGCACATAGTCAAACTTCTTCTTGCCTATGAAAGGATAGGAACAAAACTTGCATTTAAAAATACAGCCACGAGCAATCTCAATGGGCAGTGTTTCTCCTTTGAGATACCCATCATAGGATCTCTTGACTGATTTCACGGAATCAAACTCCAGTCCGTCTGCCCTGTAATCCCTGATCACCATGGGGCCATGTTCTGATCTATGATTGAATTTTAATGATTCACCCTTGTGTAAATGATTGGCCAGGTTGACCACTGAACGATCTGCATATCCTACCACGAGATAATCCGCCAGGTTGTTCCATTCACTATCAAAGGTTGCAGGACCTCCCATCACGATAGGACATCTTGGATTTTGCATATGAACGAAATCCTTGAAGTCTTGATTCAGATGTTTGCCGTGTGGCAAAAACTGTCCTGGTTCTGGCCAGCCATAGTACAGTTCTCCATCTGGACCACGAGAGGTATTGGATATGTCTTTGTAAAAGAAGTTGGATATACCCACAAACAGGGTGTTCCTGTTGATGATGTGTGACAACACATACTTCAGTTCTTCATAACCAAATGTGTGTAGGTGGTTTATCATGGCCACCTGGTAACCTGCCTGCCTGAGTTCAGAAGCCAATCGTTCTATGCCATTGCACTTCATCATCCACAGGGTGTCTGTGTGGTCAGCCAATAATACTACATTTGGTCTATCTGGATCCCAAAAGTCCATTCTTCAACTTCCTTTTTCGTAATTCTATCTTGATGTTACTGGTCTCAGTAGCATTTACAATACTTATCAGGGTAGCTATGCGACCATAACGGACCACACTGTCATTGATATCCTTGACATCATCTGGCCAATCCGGAATGGAGCAACCCCAGCCAAACTCTATGGCTTTCTCTATGAGTTCAAGTCCTGACTTGTCTTGATCCGGCACAACCACTATGGGTCTGTTCAAGGATTCAATCAACTGTTTTTGTCCATCCGACACTGTGTTATGTAACACACCCAGTGCGTTCAAGCTCAAGGCATCAAATATGCCTTCAGTCACGATCACGAATGACCAATCAGGTTGTTGTAAATCCATGCCAAACACATAGTCTGGTTGTTGCTCAGATATAAATTTAGGAGCTCGACTGTCCATGTATCTACTGGTATAGCCCACTATTTCACCTTCATGGGTGTACGGCACAATTATGCGACGGGCCTGTCTACCGACATCTCCAGGAGTTATCATGTATGGATAGTCTGTGGATAAGTTTCTCTGTACTAGATAATCCACATACTCCTTGTCTGATGATCCTATCAATCTTGCACCTTCTGGCAGTTCACGGCTGTCGAACTTGATCTTGGGCTTTGGCTTCTGCTCGGATCTGTCTTGAACCAACTGTTCGATGTTTTTATGTTTTAATGATTCAAGATTGATCTGTTGGATAGTGTTGTTGTCCACTCCAAGCCAAGATAGCAACCGACGGGCCTTGAATGTGAGATTACGACCTAGTTTGAAACTGGTTTTGAATCCACAGTTGAAACAATGATACGACCAATCTGATCCCTGTGTTTTGACGCCACCACGACCTCGCTTGTCCTGAGACTCGCCATTGTGGGTACAACAGACAGCATTAAAACTTGTCCAACCAGATTGGGTGTGTTTCTTCTTGCCAGAAACTACAGATAGGATATCGAACATCTAGCAAGTGTACTAGATTACGATTCAAATGTCAAAGAATTATCTTACCTTTAAGGATGCAATGTTGCCTGATTGATTCATGATCTTCAGTCTCACGGTGGGATGAAATCCTGTGAAGTGAATATATCCTGTGGTGGATGATGCTGACAGTGACACAGTGTCACCTATGTCATAAAACAGACCGTTCACTCCGGCTGTGCCTTGTAGTTGCACGGAACCAGAAAATGTGGATGGTTTGTATTGTACAGTCATTGATCCATTGTCTCCACCAGCAAAAGTAGATGAGAAGTGTGTGGTGGATGTGGCTTCCTCATCTCTGGCAAAGGTAGGTATGGTGATGTCAGTGGAATCCACATACTCTGGATATACTGAATCCAAAATATCAACGGCGCCCCTGCCACCTAGGTCATCATCAACCAGTCCAGCTTCATATAATCCGTCTGATGACAAAAACTTTTCTATGGAGTAATTGGCTCTTTGGGCAGATATGTCATCCAGCTCACCTTCGGTAATAGTGACCTTGGCTTTGCCACCCGTGGCGGCAGTGATCACCATGTCCTTGTTTAACAATACCTTGGTGCCTTCTCTGTTCATGATCTTGAATGTGAAAGTCATGCTGGTAATATTGACTGGTTTTTGGTCTTGGTTTTGAAACACAAACAATAGTACATTGTCTGTGCCTTTGTGCAATTTTAAATCTCGTGCATACACTGTTCTATGTCTCCTTGTTTGTATCTCAGTATTCGAGGTATCCGTTAATATCACGGTGTGATTTTGGTTGTATAAGTAAATTTGACTCGAGTACATAACAACTATATTTATGGGTGATGATTTCCTAAAACAATTATCTGAAAAATACCCGTTTATTTCTGTCGTAAGCTACGGCAAAGAAGAATTCGTAGGTATCATTCAGAACCAAGACACTCATGTGACCACTCTGTACAACTATGGCAGAATTGTCGATCCTGAACTTAAAAAGAAGTTTCTGGAACTGGCAGAAGTATGGTGGTGGGAGTCCAACAGGCAAATACCTATCAACATATTTCTAAAGGATGAATGGAATCCATTCTCCAGGTATCTGATGCACATGGTCAACAAGGATCTTGAAATAATAATGGGTCCTGTGGTGTCACTCAAGGAAATAGCCCAGAAGCGAACCAAACGGCGTTCAATCACACTGGTCAAAAGAATAAATTAAGATTGGTCCTGTTCATGGATCAGTTTCATGTGCAACGAAACCAACACTGCATAGCTCACGGCGTGTGCTTTCTTAAATGTGTATTCATCTGTTTTAGTCCAGATGTCAGCACTGATCTCTTTCCAATCCTTGCCCACTAGATGTCTTTTGCCTGGACGAATCAGGGCCAGGAACATGGACATTCTGGGCACAGAGTCCACAGTCATGTTTTTCATGATGTTCCAATGATTGGATATGTGTATGATTTTTTGCACAAACTCTTGTTCCTTCAATCTGTGCCATGGACAGTCTCGACGCATCAGATCATCATAGTGTCGTTGATCCTTGATCAGATCATAAACATGAACATTCAAAAAGTCCAGTTTGAAGTAACCTCTTTGTTCTGCTGTCTTGTAATCTATTGCACTCAACCCTGTGAATGGATTGGCAGGTATGTCAGACACATACACACCTGTGTTGTGCTTGACTTCTTGACCTTTCTTCAACTGCATGGCAGGTGTATGACGAATCAATTTAAGTATTTGATCCCTGTCTGCAAAGTCAATATCAATGTCTGTGTAGTTTACCATCCTGCGTCCTTCAACATAGTTTTACAATATTCTGTATCTGCTGGATAGGCCTTGAACCTATTTTTCCAACGATCAGGTTGTACATAATCAAATATAATGGCCAATTGATCAGAAGTCAAGTCGTTTAGGAACTCATGACCTGAATCACAGTTGAACACACACCAGCCAGTGATCCTGCCCTGTGTCACATAATGACATATCTTGGATCTGTTGCCATGCCTTAGGAAATGTTCCACGGGCTCTGAATTCTTGTATGACCATGCAATGCCTGTCTCCAGTGCTCGTGCCACTGCATCCGTGGCATTCTCCATCAGGATATATTCTTTCAGATATTCATCATAGTTTTTGTCTGTGCACCAGTAGTCCACTTTCTTGTTTTTCTTGAGCAACCATTCACAGAATCTCTGTGGATTGATCACCCTGGTGTCTGCACAGTACACACCATACTTGAAGAAAGCCCTGTAATAAGGTGATTGTGCAAAGTCATCGAATGTTTTTGATTTGGCAGAACCCTGTGTGTATTCAAAGAAACGAATAAAACACTGGAATGCGATCCTGGATCCTGGAGTATCCTTGTTTTGATATCTCCTCTTCTGTTCACATAGGTGGACTTCTAGTGTAGATGACCTAGCAAATGCCCTGCCACAGTACTTGCATTTAAAGTTCTCTTTTGACTTGATCTGAGTCATAGCCATGTTCTCTTGCATAGGCAGTGAAATCCTTGCGGTCATTGATTGTTAGTAATGTGTCTATTTCATCTTCCTTGAGATGTGGCCAGTGTGACTTGACCCACTTTCTCAGTTTGGATGAAGGACCTTCCTTTTTCTTGTGTGCCAACCAGTAGTGAAACTTGTTGCCCATGTTGGGACTCACGGTGGTTGCACACAGCCATTGTAATTTAGTGTGTCTGTTGATGTCAAAGAAATGTTTGTTCAATCTTTGATTGCAGGCCATCAAATAATATGCCTGTAACTCTGCAGGACCAGTGCATGATGCACCATATCTCAGCATCAGGTACATGGAAAACTTTTTCTTTTGTTCGTCCGTGAACTTGTCATAGTATGCCCTGTCCTTGCGATCAAAGGCTTTCATTTCATTGGATATGTGTAATGGATCTGAACTCATATGATATATGCCGAACACTTAAACATCAGTAACCAAAATCCTATGTGTGCTATCATGATTATCGCGTCCTTAAAAAACTTTATCATAAAACACTATCTCGGACGATCTTGAAATATCTTTTACAAAATATACACACTGTGGATTCTTTTTGTCTTCAATGGGCACACACAGTATCTGTCCATTCTTGAGCTTGGGAGAATACCAGGACACATCCTGATACACATCTGCTATTTTCACAGGCAAGAATGTGGGCCTGAAATCCGTTAGGGGATTAAACTGAAATGCCTTGAAACCTCTATCATTTATCGAAGTAAGAGGTAGCACTTCCAAATCCCCAATTCCTGGTTCACCAATGAGTATTTGCCAACCCACGGGCATCTTGATCTTGTGCTCACCTACTTCCAATACCAATGCAGGTGAGTTGTATGACTCCAAGAATATCAATGGTATCCACATATAGTCTGGATTTTGATTGTCGGAGTTGTCCAGTATCGTAAATCTCATGTCTTCTATTTCTTCAGGCAATACATCTAGTTCATACTTTTCGTTCTCTAGTGTCAGTATTCTCAATTTTCCCACTCCGTTTTTTCAATGGTAAAAGGATACTTGGCTTCCCTGTAGAAGTGTTTCCTTTTGGTTAAATGTCTCTTCGCAAACTTACAGGTGGATGTTATATCCCAAATTTGCACAAAATCTTTATCCTCAGCTTTCCGTATGCCTCTTCCAATAGATTGAATAACACGGACAAACGACTTACCCGGTTCAACCAAGATAAGATTGAAAATACGAGGGATATTGATCCCAACACTAGCAACACCATAGGTGCAAACAAGAACAATTTGGTCACTTGTGCTAACTGAGTCGTAATTGGCTTTCCTTTCATCTGTTTTTGTACCTCCACTTATAAATGTACTATCTTTAATATGTTTTGTCAATAACTTTCCTGCACTAATTCTATCAACTAGTATCAAAGTATTACCAGACTGTCTCACGGAACCAATCAATCTGGCTATGTACTTCATGCGTTCTTCGTTTGAAGTAAGATATTTTAATTCTGATTGGTAATCTCTGTATTCCTTGTAGTCCTGTAACTGAACTATGTTTACATGGCAGTTGGCCAACACACCCTTCTCTTGTAGTTCAGATGCTGACATCCTGTTGATCACATCACCAATGGAACACTTGAGTGACATAAATTCAAACTCCTCCTTGGGTATGGTACCTGTCAATCCCCATCTGATGGGTATGTGGCTCATGGGTCCTGTGAGCAGAGCCTTGAGTGCATCTGCCTTGGCCATGTGTACTTCATCCACTATCACACATTCCACATCCTGTAAAAACTCACCTATGGTGATGTCCACTTCCTTGGCCCTGGTGCCTTTCAGCAGTATGTTCAATGATTGCCATGTGCAAATGGTATGTGTTTTGCCAAACTCTTTCCTGTCACCAAAATACACACCCACATCCAGTCCCATGTTGACATAGTCTGCTTCTGTTTGTCTGACCAATGATTTGTTGGGCACTATCACAATGCTTCTGCCATATGCTTCTACTTTCTGTGATAAAACGGCGGTTATAAGTGTTTTTCCTGCGCCTGTAGCCACCTCTTGTAGGCTATGCTTGTTGTTGACAAACTTGTTGATTACATCCACCTGATAGTCTCTTAGTTCTATGGGCTGACCTTCTGCAGGGTGTCCCGGAGGCCATTCAATGTGTTTGTACGAATCTTTGTTGACCTCATCAAATTCAAACTTGCGTCTGTAATCCCTGCGATCATTTACCTCAATGTCATAGTTCCACTCTTCCAACATGGGCACTATCTGTTCCAACAGGTTGATGTATGTGGAACCACCCAGGTGAAAAAATGACACAGTGCCATCCCAGCGACCCAGTCTGACTGCTGGCATATACCTGGCACCAGGTATTTCATATTTGAATTTCTGTGAAAGTGCTCTGCGATGTTCCAGTTCCAGATTGTGGACCTTGACATTTACTTCATCTTTAACTTCTAGTATACATTCTCGCATTCATATATTATATATGGGATGGTACCGCGAAAGCAAGTGGATAATTTGTTCGAAAAGTATGTACTTTAAAAAAATTCTGCGACACTATATAAACTAAATGTGTCTGTACACCCTTAAAGAAGTGTAGGCCCAGGAGAGTCAATTTAGGTGCGGGAACCTGAACCTACATAGGTTATTTAGCCCAAATATTATTATTGAGCTAAATATTCGGTATTTAGATAATTAATGACCTAAATACCCCTGTTGGGTCTCATACAAGTTGCCTTGGCAAGACCTTTCCAGTTAGTGTTACTAACCTTTGTTAGATCAGCAATCTTAAGAGCCATTCTCAGGCTCAATTCTCTCAAGTGCTTGGTGTTAGACTCCATAAAGTCTACGATATCATCCTGTTCCTTTTTGGAGAAATTATATTTGCCAAACAATGCACCCGAATCAGCAATCTGCTTGATCCTAAGAAACTTGTCTCTTTCAGTGTCCAGTGTAAGATCAATGTAATGACATCTGGATTGTAATGCATCCAAATGGTCAGCTAACTTCTTGCTCTTGACCTGATCAAACTTTAAGTTTGTAATAAAAATCACAGTACCCTTGAAATCAAACTGATCAGGAATACCTTCTTTCCTAAGATAGTTGGAATCAGATAACCATGATATCTTTCTTTTATCACCAGAGTCCAATGCACCCTTTAAAAGGTTCAAACAAACATCATCAAGTAATATAGAATCACAATCATCAAATACCAACACACAGTTTGGATCAGAATACTTGTACAGTTGAGAATACAAACCAACAGCCGATGTAGAACCTTTGACCACATCAGACTTCAAAGGCTGACCTGCAATCCTGTCGAACATTGAATACTTTTGTACCTGTTGTTCCACGCCATAAGACTTGCCCACACCCGGAGGTCCAGAAACTATCATGGCTCTAACCTTGCCTTCTATCGCGGCCTTGGTCATGTCGTCCAATATTGTAAATCTTTCTGCTATCTGCTCTATTCTAGCATGATCTTTTTTTGTAAGTTTTGTCATTATTCCCGCCTTTCATGTAATGTTAATGACTCTTCTTAATTATAGTATAGCACACATATGACCAAAGTCAACCAAAGTTGACCACTTTTTTGCCTAATTTTTGTAATATTTTTTCTGTAAGATGCACGGTCTGATCATTGGCCAAAGGAATGTTTTGATCTATTTCCAGGTTTTCTTCTACCTCCAACATGAACTTGTTGGTCATGGGCCATTCTGACCCAGGCTCCAGATCCGTACCATATGGATCCAGTTTGTCCATGGAAAACCTTTGCAGTTTGACTTCAGCATTCATGAGAGCAAAGTCTATGCCATATGACTGGAAATGAAGCCTGCACATCGTGAATCCATGTGTTTGTCTACCTGTGCATTTATAATTTTTCTTCTGTGATTGCACTTCAACAAAGATTTCCTGGCAGTTGGGCCTGTCTGGATACTTCTTGTCGCCATGCCATTTGGCCAGATGTGTTTTGAATCTTGCACGAACATCACCCAGTGTCATGCCAATATAAAATGATTGGTTGTCCTCAAACATGATGTTATAGATGTAGGCACCCTTGGGATTGAGATCCAGCACTTCCTGGAATGTCATTGTGGTATTTTCTAGTACTCTCATTTGCTCAGTGTCTCCTCTGCTTTCAGATATATGAATTCAAATATGGAATCAAGATCCTCCTGCATGAAGTTGATGCCTCGTTTCTGGAATTCATATTGTACCAGGTCCAAGGAGTCGATACTAGCATTGGTGATCCTCTGTTGATAAAATCTTGGGTGTGTCAGTATCTTAGCTTTCGCCATATTCCAACTCCAGCTTTGTATCCTTGTGTTCTTCAAGATCCTTGGCTAGTGCTTGTATTTCATCTCTGGGATCTTCTGAATCTGCTATTTCCCATAACTGTTCTGCTATTTCCTGAACAGTGTATGCTTTTAACATTCTAAAATAATCTGGTTTTTTCTTAGGCATTGGCATTTGTGTACACTCCTTTCAGTATATCTAAATGTGTAATATGTTCTCTACCTATGACTATGTGCTTGTCCTTGTCAGCATCATAGGCCACGAATGTGTCGTTTGGGCCATTGGAATCTTGCAAATAACAATATCCTGATTCTTCGTCTGTTTTATACCAACAATGATAACCTGCTTCAGGCATTTCAAAATGCAGAGCACCTAACACTATGTCTGCTATATTAAACATTTCTAATTGCTTCATTACTTGTTCTCCATTAAATTTGTTTCACAAACTCATCAAATAGATGTGCTTGTATCTTTTCTACTGTGATATCTGGTTTGTAATCTGTAATCTTCGACTCTCGGAGTACCCATGAATGATAGTTATCCAGGAATCCTTGGATTATCATCTTGGCATCCTTTTCGATATCAATACTACCCTGCATCTGTAATGATTGACACTCAAGTTTGATGTAATGCATCAGTTCACGATAGTCTTCGTCAAAGATATTCAATTTGTTTGTTATGTGTTTTGAAATGGGTCTAAATGTCATTTCTGCTCCTTTGTTACTTTATAATAACATCTTTTAGCAGTAAGTCAACCAAAAACGGCCAAAAAAAATGCCCCACAAGGAGGCATTTAAAGTTTCAGTTTTAAGGTAGTTTATGATATTTCTGCGATGTAATTCTTGGTAGAATCATACTCAGATATGTTCCAATCATATGTCAGTATGTCTCCATCACTCAGAATTGGCCACCAACCAATGTCATTTGGATCAGCAGAGATGGCAGAACCATTTATTTTCTGATTGGCTCTTCTTTCATCATTTTCGAACCATCCATAGTTGTCCCAGTCTAATCCAATGAGGTTAGCGGCATTGATGGCATCTTTTAAAGATCTTGTGCCGTTGCCTGCCATTAATGTGTCGTAATCCGATGTGGATAACTGTGCCTGCAACTGACCTGCGATCCATTGTTGTGACGCAGTATTCAATGTGCCATCTTCGGCGATTGTGGTGTTTGCAGTAAAGTCTGAATGCTTAAATCTTGTTTCCTTAAAACCATTGTATTTTGTTGGGCCAAAACATAGTTCTCCGCCAGTGACTGCGATTGATACCTGTTTTACGCCTATTACAGATTCGTCCATTGTGAACGAGTATAATAAATTTTCCGTGGTGGGCTGGCCACTCCTTACCGTGCTTGAATCAGATACTGCACCATTGAACACGGTTGCACTAGCAACCTGTACCACAACAGACACATCCCCCGACGCGGCGTAAGCCTGACCGTATTGCCTAAAAGTTCTGTTAGCCATTATATTGATCTCCTTATGTTGAAACTTTATTTGTATTTACCACTTCTTAAGTATCTCTGGATCGTCCTTTATTTCATGTGGATTGGGTTTGCCATGGAACACTATCACCGAACAAGGATTCAGTATGTGATCCCTGGGTTGGCCTGCATTGGGATATGCTCTGGTGGTAAAGTCTATGCCTCCCTTGCACACTTCCCAACGATATGACTTTATTTTATCCGTGGGCAGGTAATCCTTGTCCTTGGGATCAACTTCCTTGTTTAAAAAGTCCTGATCACCATGATACTGACGCATCCAATGATCCTTGGAATCCAGGAACTTTTTCCACAGGTGATGGTATGAACCTGTGCTTACTTTCATGATGGAAGAGTTGAACTGCCATTTGTGTTTACGCCATAGGTATCTGAAATCTCTGACGGCCCAGAATCTTGAAGGATCAAGGTTCAACATCCAGTCCAGGTTACCCCATATGATCACATCCAGATCAAAATAATACAATGTGCCTTTGAATGATTTGTTGTTGAACAGTTGCATCTTGTACCACCAGGACTTTTTGGGTCCTGCCACATTTAAGTCTGCTAGATCATGCCTGTACATTCTCGCGGGCACACCTTCCCTGTGTGCTTCTGTCCATACATGGAAGTTGATAGGACAGGTAAAGTTATTTCGTAAATTCCTTTCCAGCTTCAACACATATTCAAAATCATATCCATTGGAATGTATCACACAGCCAACATCAATGTCTCCTGGTCTGTTTTTTCTTAGGTATTTTTTAGCCATTGCTCCAGCCTTGGGTACCAGGTACCTTGTTGTATTTCATCCACTGTGTATTCGGTGTGACACAGTTTAATTAGCCAATGTTCACGATCAAATGTTTTCAGTTGCTTGTCCTCATAATGATTGCTGACTTCGTGTGCCAGAGACATCTGATCCACTATCACAGGTGTGCCTGCAATGGCGGCCTGTATGCCTGGTCCTGATGAGAAGTTTACCACACCATAATAGTCAGTGGTAAAGTCAAAATCATCATATGTGCCAGACAGTTTTTGTGGCACCTGGAATTCATCTACCAGGGCAAAGTGATCAGGATTCAGGGCACATCTTGGATGTTGTCTCAACACTATGGGCCTACCTATGTGGTTATACACACAGTTAATCATGGCTTGTAACCAATGTTCATATGTTATGCCCAGTGATTCTAATTGCAATGAATCTGTGTGTTGGGCACATACCAATATGCGTTCTCCTGTGGAAGGCTTGCCTAACCTGATGTCCAGTTTTGCAGGTCGGTCCTGGTCCAGGTTTTTGGTCCAACCCAGTCCACCTTCGGTTGTGATATGATTGACTGCAATCTTCCAGGTGATGTTTCTTTTGAGAGCACCTACTTCAATGATGATCACGGGCTTGCCTTGATTCCTGTAATGGCGATACACTGCCTGGTTGGCTCGCATACGGCCTGCCCATAAACAAGACCAAATAATGGCCACATCCGCATCCATGGAATCCTGCACTATGTCAAAGTGTTTTTTGGCAGATTCAATAAAGGCTCCCATGACGGGTTTGGAATTCATGGCCGCCTGGCGTGGAAAGTAACTGAGTGTTTTCATATGTCATAATTATTTACTATGCAATATCAACTGATCACAACTTTCAATCAGGCAGGATATCTCAAGTATGGTGCTACCATGATTGAGACCTTTGCACAAAGATTATTGGGCTACAACATCAAGCTCACGGTGTATGCAGAAGACTGTGTACCAGACCTGGCAGTAAATGTTTCAGTAAGGAACATACCAGGTGATTGCAAGGAACTGCAGGATTTTTTAAACAGGCACAAGAACAATGACATGGCACATGGCAGGGCAGGACCGCCCGATGTGTACAAGCCCAACAAACAGTTTCGTTGGGACGCAGTAAGGTTCTGCTGGAAAGTTTTTGCCACCAAGATGGCATTCCAGGAATACAATCAAGCTGATTGGCTGATATGGGTTGATGCAGACACACTGTGCCATACCCAGACTCCTGAGAACTTCATGTCAAAGGTGTGTGTTGAAGATCAAGACATCACATATCTGGGCAGGGGTGAAAGATATCATCCTGAGTGTGGTTGGGTAGCATACAATCTCAGGCGAGGCAATGCACAAAGATTTATAACCAGATTCGTTGACTTGTACGAAAAAGATGCTATATTTAACTTGCCAGAGTGGCACGACTCATATGTGTGGGGACACCTAAAGAAACAAATGCCTGATATCAAGTTTTATAACCTTAACCCCAAACCCGATCTCAAAGGGTTTGCTGGTCATCCTTTTATCAATTCCCCATTAGGTGAATACATGGATCACATGAAAGGCAAGCGAAAGGATCAAGGACACTCTGACGCATTAGACATTGCCACACATCATGATAACAAATACTGGAAAAGGATAAGAAAAAATGTTACTGATTAGAATAGACAAAAAGAGGTTGCATTGGATGGAGGGAGATCCTGTGAGACCTAAGATACCCTTGGAAATGAGAGTCAGGGATCACATGACTGCTTGGGCATCACTGGATGCTATGCAGAAGTATGCTGATCCACCACTAGCAGTAGTCTGTACTGCATTGACCGAAGGCGTGCCTAAAACAGAAAAACAGTTGTACAAAATACCAAAGAATCCTGATCATGTGGTTTATTACACAGTGTGGTCCAATGGCAAAGCCAAGGGAGCAGGCAGAGATATCATCAGTTCAGCATTGGAGTCCATGAGGTTGATGCACCCAGGAATGGGTCATGTCACACTGTCACCCAAGACCAATATGGCCAGAAACTTTCATTTGAAAAATGGTGCCACTGAATGGCGTGTGAATGCCTCCACAGTGAACTTCAGGTATGTATAACAAACACGGTTGGTACTTTCCAGACTATGACACTCACTTTGCTGAGATGCTGGACAAGAACATTGCCAAGGGCAATCAACCCGTGTACCAGGAACCTGTCAGGAAAAAATCATTTCAGTATGTCAAGGACACAAAGTTTGCCATAGACTGTGGTGCCAATGTAGGACTATGGTCCAGGGATCTATGTGACCAGTTCGAAACAGTATGGGCCATTGAACCAGTGGCAGACTTCAGAGAATGTTTGCAAAAGAATGTGCCTACTGAAAATTTACAGATCAAACCATTTGCACTGGGCAACGACAACACAAAAATATCCATGATCATCACAGAAGAAAACACAGGACATAGCCATGTGGACATAGACTCATTGGGACAGGGTACCATACCCATGTACAAGTTGGATGATCTTGAAATCAACAAACTGGACTACATCAAGATAGACTGTGAAGGCTATGAGCTGAACATATTACAAGGTGCTGAACAAACCATCAAAAAATTCAAGCCTGTGATTGTGATTGAACAAAAGTTTCACAAGGATGTGGGTCATGTGGATGATGGAGAAGCAGTCATGCTCCTGAGATCGTTTGGTGTCAGGCAACTGGACAAAGTTCGCAACGATTACATATTTGGTTGGGCTACATAAACTTCTGGAACTTACGAACAATATCTCCATTACGGCTTTCTTCGTCCGTCCAATGACAGGCGGCCAAATCATATATCCATTGTTTCCTGTCAGGCATATCTGGCTTTTCAATCTTTGTTAGATCCGTGTTGGCTACCTTGTAGGTCACTGCGTCCGTGTCTGTCACAAACACAGGTATCCCTTCCAACACCGCGGCAACTGAACTCGAGCTATTAAAGAATACCGCGGCATGAGCCTTTTCACAATCCTGTTTGAGTGTGGTTCCTTTGGATACATAGGTATCCTGGAACTTGAGCACCCTGCCCAGATCCATTTTAAATTTAGGATGTTCCCTGATCAATATGGGCCTGTCTGTGATATCTCTGATTCTTTTGACCGTCATCCTACACCAATCCTGTAGGTTGGCGTCTTTCATGTTCCATCCTCCATCTCTTTGTAAACATATCAATATGTATTCACCATCATGTTGCCTGTATGGCTTCATGCGAAGTCCTAATGTTCTGGACACGGTTTTCCATTTTGTATGATCTGATAGATTGTTGGCATATTCGGATTGATCATACCACACACCATTCAATGAATATCTCAGGAACTGTGAGTTGACATCTGCCCATTTAAAACAGGAACCATCTATGGGCATGACATGATTGCCTGTGGCAATGGCATTGTCTATCACTGCTTTTCTCAGATGTATGTGTGGACCCTTGAACACCTTGCCATACCAACCTATAATCACTGACAGCCTGGCAGGTACCACTTGTTGTACCATTTGTTCACACACTTTCATGCCTATGTTTTTGCCACCATCTGCAAATGCTTTCATGACCTGTACCTTGCGGTCCCTGTCTGCGATCCTGGGTAAACAGGAATAATACACTGCTAGGTCAAACAATATTGTACTCCTTGATCAACTGCCAGGCAGTGCCATCATATATCTCAGATGTTCTATACTGTGAATAGCTCAATCTACATAACCAGTTGCCTATGTCACCCATGTACAAATTATCGATATCATTCAGTGAGCTTTTCGTCACCTGATTGGATATGTGTTTTCCTGTGTTGATCACAGGCACACCTGCCCAGATGGCTTCAATGGCCGCTGTGGATGAATGACATATCACACAGTAGACATCATGTTCCAGTAAATCCAAATATAGGCTTGATCTTACCTTGGTGTCCAGTTTTTCTCGTACCACGACTTCTCTGGTGGTTAATTTTTTAAGTTGTGACACAGTCTGTGTCAACCATCTTTTTTGTTTGTTGCTTTCAAGATCCATCACATAGTGAGATGGTGGCAACACCCAGATCTGTCCGTTGGGCGAATCACGCCAGGGCACAGGAAATGTTTCAAACACACCCAATCTGTCTGCAGGATATATCCTGGTGTTGGGTGCTTCATGTACATGGTTCCTGACTATTCTGTGCCATGTCTTCTTGCCTCTGGTAATAAAATTGGTGTAACCTGTGTCTATAAACCAAAAAGGAAAATTATTGATCAGTTTGTTTTTGATAAACTTGTCATTGTCTATGATGTTTCTGATCACACAGTCTTTTTCAACATTGGGATTTTGATCTATCAATTTGAATGTGGCCTGTCTGTCCACATCGAGTCCAAATGACCTCACCCATGACTGTACTTTGTATTTCTCCACGAACTCCAGTATCTTGTGTCTACCTTTCTTGGTATCGCCATTGCCCAACTGCATCACGATCAATCCCCAATTATCCAACACCCAGTTTTTACATTTGACCCTTTCTTTTTTAATGATATCGCGGATATAATTCATGGATTGCTTGACATCTTCCTGCACTCTCATTTCAATCAATTCTCGGAGATCATCTGTCTTCATTGATCTGAAGCCATCAAGGTTATTGTTCCATTCCCTGTATGTCTTGCGTTCGCCTTTGTTTCTCCATCCCCTGCGAGCAATTCTTCTGGATACGATGTATGTGGCCACTGCCAGTGCCGCTTCGGCTCTGTTCAATATCAGTTGCACAGTATATCCATTGCGGTGCCATCCTTCATTTCACCATGTGTGAACTGTGAATAACTCAGATGTCTTAACCACTCAATGCGTTCTTGGTCCGTGGGGAAATGTAAATCATTGACTTCTGAAAGTTTGCGACTGGACACATGATTGGCCGCATTGGGCCCAAGTGTGATAGCAGGTACTCCGTTCATCACGGATTCCACTGCGGCCACTGAATTGTATGTGATCAAACAATGGCAGTCATTGGCCAAATCTTCTTCCAGTGTATCTTCCTTGATGCGTTCTTGCCTGTTTCTTTTGAGTCTGATATCATAGGGCCTGTCGGTGTACTGTCTTAAATTCTTTATGGTATTGTCAATCCAGGCTGTCTGATCAATGTCAAACAATCCAAATGATTTGGGTGACGGTGGTGCTATGATTATTCTGCTACCTTGCTTGACCCTGGGCTTGATGGTTATGTTTCTGATTCTGTCAAGCCTGTTTGCTGGTCTGAGTATGATGGGTCTGATATCATGTGAATGATTCTTGATGATCCTGAACCATAACTTCTTGGAAGTGTTCATGCCCAGGTATCCATTGTCGATGTAATAAAAGTCAATGTTCCTTTCCCAACACTGCTTGACTGCTGATATCATGCCTGCACCCCAGATCATCTTGGTGTTGTCAGTTTTCTTGGCTTCTTCCCATGACATGATCTTGCCTCCACAACCCTTGGCAAAATTGGTGGCCATGGTATTCATGTTGTGTTTGGGTTCTCTTTCTTGTATCTTACGGTTTATGCACTCAATCATTGGGCAGGCCACTCATCATGTTGAACAATTCATTCTTCCATACATCTCCGTATGCACAATGACGATAGTTTTCAAACCAAGGACCTCCTTCTGTGTAGTGTAATAATTTAGGCTTACCATCAGTGGGCTCTCTGTACCAACCCACCAACCAATTCCATTCGTGTGATATCTCTCCAATCTCCTCGTCCTTCAACCATGAGTATCTGTGCAGATACTTGCCTGTGGTTGCTGGATCATTGACCAGTTCCGTGGTCAGCGACTTGTTGGAAGGATGTCCACAGTTGAACAACATCACTGATGACCAATTCTTTCTTGGATACACCGTCTGTGTCTGTCCATCCATCTTGGTGCCTTCCTTGGGTGTGTAGTCGTGCTTGGCACACATGATGGCATACTTGTCGTCCACCTGTTGAAACAGTTTTGCAGGATCCTCCAGGAACACCACATCACAATCACAGAACATGGCCCAGCCCTGAAAGTTTTGTAGTTCAGGTACCAGGAATCTTGAGAATGTAAACTCAGTGGAACCCAGCTTGTCTTTGTCTCTTTTGTACCAACCTTTTTCTCTAAGGTCATCTAGTTTCAATGGAATAACTTTGGCTTTAGAATTACGCCTGACTGCCGAATGTTTGGCTACTTGCCAGGCCACATCTTCACGAGTGTCATAGCCCACATATATGGGAATGTTTTGCATATGGATATTTAGTGGTGGGTAAAGTCCTGCAATGATTTATCTAGCCACATTGTGATCAGGTCTTCCTGTCTGAGATATCCATACCTGTCAATGGACTTCTCCATGGATTGACTGAGTAGTCCTGCATCTGCCAATTCATACCAACCCGTGGTTGCTGGATTCAATGGCTCCACTGCACTCTTGTACACTGCACAATGAATGTATGGCTCATTGATATCCTTTTTGAAATATGCATCCTTGCAATCCCATCCGTTGACTGCCAACATCCTGATCAGTGAAGGCAGTGTGTGATTGTAATAGCCAATGGAAATAAATTTATGTTTGTAATATTGTAGATTGGTTGTGGTAGGCACTGTGAGGCATAACATGGAATCCTTGAATGCCAATGAGTTCAGATTTTTCAAACTCTGCAAAGGATTGAGTGCATACTGAAACTGATCATGGCACCATATCAAATCATAATGTGCAGGTGGGCATTGTGTGTCATCCACAGAGCCTTCTTGCCATAACACATTCTTGTGTTGATATTGTTTGGCCTTGTCCACTTTATCCACGACAGCCGTGACCTTGATGTCCAACGGTTCTGGATTATCACCTCTGGTGGTTCTGGTGGCCCACCATTCAGTATCCAGTCCTACGCCTGCTCCGACATCAGCAACCTGTCTGATGCTTTCCATGAAGTCGTCAAACTCATACAACAGATTCAGGAACTTCAGTGCATGGGCATGGCGTTGTTGGTGACTGTCAAAAGGTTGATACATTATCTGATAACATTGGTTGATTTTCCCTTCAAACTCTTCTTTGTTATCTTATTATATAGTTTCCTTGCCTTGTCGTATTGATGTTTTGCTTCTGCTTTTAAAAATTCTCTAATCAAGTTCTTCGTCTTCATCTTCCCAATCCTCATCCTCGTAATCCAGTGTGTCTGGCGGATTAGTATTATTTACTCTCGGAAGAAGTTCGTATATGTGTTGATTGTAGAATTCACTGGGCCCATTCCTGTCAAAGGTGCCCCACATGGACATCGTGATTATGTAAAATAGCCAAACAAAGATGAATGTACATCCGATCCTGAATATCGCTACCCAGCACCAGTCCATGATATCCAACAGCCTAGACAGGCAGTGGACTATCTTCTTTTTCCAGTCAATCTTTGCCATTTATCCACCAACATCATGAGCCAAAAGAAAGGCATCAATAGTATCAGCACGAGATAGAGCCAAAAGCTATTAAAGTTCATTATGCCCACCAACTTATTTTTTTCTTTTTGTTAGGATTTAAA